>Ga0209487_1000030_pt1 | contig 138658 bp, 123 predicted proteins | sample Poulit2012_FD_187524 | JGI IMG/M metagenome (GOLD analysis project Ga0209487, IMG submission 187524) | Agricultural soil microbial communities from Georgia to study Nitrogen management - Poultry litter 2012 (SPAdes) (version 2) | ecosystem: Environmental > Terrestrial > Soil > Agricultural...
CTTTGGCTGTGATGAATATGTTTTTGCACGGTTTTGATAATGCCAGTATTCGTTGGGGTGATACCATCCGAAATCCGCTGCACACCGAAAGCAGCAATAGTTTAATGAAATTTGATATAGTGGTTGCTAATCCGCCATTCTCCTTAAAAAAATGGGGAAAAGATGAAGCGGAAAATGATCCGTTCAATCGTTTCTGGAGAGGTGTTCCGCCAAAAAGCAGAGGCGATTGGGCTTTTGTATCTCACATGATTGAAGTGGCCAAAGAAGGAAGTGGAAAAGTTGGTGTAGTTGTGCCACACGGAGTTTTGTTTAGAGGAAGTTCAGAAGGGAAAATTCGTCAGCAGGTTATTGAAGAGAATCTATTGGAAGCTGTCATTGGTTTGCCATCCAATTTATTTTTTGGCACAGGTATTCCTGCAGCAATTTTGATTTTCAATAAAAAACGTGCTACGGAAGATAAAAAGGATGTGTTATTTATCGACGCCAGTGAACATTACCAAAGCGGAACCAACCAAAATGTATTACGAGATAAAGACATTCAAAAAGTCGTAGATACGTATGAAAAATTCATTTCAGAAGAATTGGAAACTGGAGTTTTAGAAGACAAATATAGCTATATCGCCACTTTTGAGGAGATCAAGGAAAATGATTTTAATCTGAATATTCCGAGATATGTCGATACGTTTGAACCGGAACCTCCGGTAGATATGAAAGCGGTTGCTCAAGAAATTAAAGATTTAGAAGATGAATTAGCGAATGTGCAAGCGGAAATGAGTAGGTATTTGGAGAAGCTGGATTTTTAAAGCCGATTGTCAAGTAAACCTTGACAGTTGAAAATGGAATATGCATAATTTACATAAACCAACTGTTCGGAAATACAGAATAGTTCAAAATTTAGTTGAAAGGATTACTTGACAACTGAGAAAACTCAAAATCGAATGAGCGAACAAGAATTTAAATTTAGTATAGATAAGCCTAAGCAGGAATTTGAAGATCATTTGAACCTGCCAAATAATGATAGAATTGTATTATCCGCTCCTTTTGGTGCAGGTAAAACTTATTTTTTGAAGGAGTTTTTTGAAGATAATCCGAGCTATGAAGCGATTCATCTTTATCCAGTCAATTATTCTGTGGCTTCAAATACTGATATTTTTGAGTTAATAAAATATGACATTTTACTTCAATTGATGGAGAGGGAGATAGAGTTTGATAAAGTTAAGTTTAAAAGGATTGAATTCTTGCCTTATTTTCTACTTAACAATAAAAGGAATGCTTTAAAAATATTAGCTCCTTTATTAACTGCTATTCCAGAATTGGGGAAAGCTTTGTCGGTGTTTTCAGATAGATTAATACAATTAACTAAGAAGTTTGATGAAGAGCTCGAGGAAATACAAATTGATGATAAGCAATCGGCTGTTGATTATCTAAAAGCTTTTACTGAAGAAAAAGGAAATCCAAAAGAAGATGATTTTTATACCCAATTAATTCGACAATTGGTAAAACAGTTAAAAGTAGAAGTTCAATCAGAAACAGAAAAACAATCAAAGAAAAAGGAAAAACAACCAGGAAAGGAGAAAGAAATAAAGAAAACAGTTTTAATCATAGATGATTTAGATAGAATAGACCCGGAACATATTTTTAGAATTCTAAATGTACTTTCTGCACAAATGGACAAAAACGGCGGAGATAATAAATTCGATTTTGATAAAATTATCCTTGTTTTTGATCAAGAAAATATAAGAAATATATTCGGAAACAGATACGGAGTCAATGTTGATTATACTGGTTATATAGATAAATTCTATTCCTATAAAGTTTTTGAGTTTTTTAATTTACAGGGCATTAAAGCTCGACTAGAGGGATTGTTGAATACTATAAGAGTTGAGAATAGATATATTGATTTTTCTGATAATGGAGATCTTGTAACTGGAATTGTATATGTATTAGAAAGATTGATAGAAGCCAATGCTTTAACCAAGAGGAGGTTAATAAAGCTATTTGAATCTACTTTTAATTATAGCTTTCAAAAAAAAATAATAAGGGGCTTGGGGAACGTGAGGATTATTGATGAAACCAAAATAGATATTCTTTTTATAACGAGACTTTTACTATTTATTTATGAAGGCTGGGAAGATTTGATTAGAGCCTTAAGAAGAATTGGTAAGCCTAATACAGATAGCGGTACGCAAGGGGCATTGTATAGGTTGATAGAAGAATGTATTGTTTATTCTGATATGAATAATCACAAGCTTAATATAGATTCGCCAATGTCTGATAAAGAATATACTTTCGTTATTCCTGGAGAATCGGAAGAAATAAAATATTGTTTTGATTGGGATTTCGAAATGCAAAATTATAGAGTAAAAATAAATCAAAGGATTAATGTGGAGGCCTTATTTAATCAAATTTTCATTCATACCATTGAACAAATAAAACAAGATGATATGTTTGATTTAGAAAATTTCATATGAAGACAACTACAAAACCAAATATAAAACCCGGCTACAAAAAAACACCCATCGGAATTATTCCCAAAGATTGGGAGGTAAAAAAAATTAAGGATTTATCAAGTAGAATTGGAGATGGAATTCATTCAACACCAGAATATACACCCGATAAAGAATATTATTTTATAAATGGAAATAATTTAAAAAACGGAAAAATAGTTGTAGATGAAAATACTAAAACTGTAACGGAAGAAGAAAGTTTAAAACATAAAAGAGAATTAAACAATAGAACTATTCTAATGTCAATAAACGGTACTATTGGAAATTTAGCTTTCTATACGAACGAAAAGGTAATGTTAGGCAAAAGTGCTTGTTACTTGAACGTTTTAGATCAAGTAAGTCTAAATTACGTTTATTATCAGCTAGGGTCAAGGTTCGTTCAGACATCATTTTTGAAAAGGCTTACCGGATCCACAATTAAAAATTTGGGGCTAAATGAAATAAGAAAAACGAAACTCCCCATCCCCCCGCTACAAGAACAAAAATCCATCGCCAATTGCCTATCCACTTGGGATTCGGGAATAGAAAAACTCACCCAACTCATCCAAGCCAAAAAGCAACAGAAAAAAGGATTGATGCAACAACTCCTAACCGGTAAAAAACGACTGGCAGGTTTTGGTGGGGAGTGGAAGGAAGTGAATCTTGAAAAGATAGTAAGCATAAAAAAAGGTAATACCATTACTTCTTCAACGGCAATTGATGGAGATTTCAAGGTTATTGCAGGAGGGAAAACGAGTCCTTATAATCATAATGAATGGAATTATGAAAACGTAGTTACGGTCAGCGCAAGTGGTGCCTACGCAGGTTACGTTCAATATGTTGAGGAGAAGATATGGGCCTCTGATTGTTCGGTCATAGAGCCTAAGAAAAACAAAGCAGATATTAAATATATATATGCTCTTCTAAAATTGCGACAAGGAAAAATTTATTTACAGCAAAGTGGTGGTGCTCAGCCTCACGTTTATCCACAAGATTTAAAAAAGATGTCATTTATGGTTCCGCCAATAGAAGAACAAACCGCCATTGCCAATATCCTGCAAACGGCTGATAAAGAAATTGAATTATTAGAACAAAAACTTTCTTCTTTTCAACAGCAGAAAAAAGGTTTGATGCAGGTGTTGTTGACGGGGGAGAGGAGACTTGTTTGAAAAATTGAGGATATGGTAGATATTAATTGGAAAAGGTTTGAAGCCAAGTTTAATGGTAGAGAGAATGAAGCTTTTGAAGATCTTGCTTATTTATTGTTTTGTCAAGAACACAATAAACCATTTGGGATTTTTGGTTATACTAATCAAACTGGATTTGAGACAGAACCCATTGAAATTGAAAGTGAAATAGTTGGCTTTCAAGCAAAATATTTTAAAAACAAGCTGGATAAGTCAAATATTAAGGATTCTATTGCAAAAGCGAAGAAAAGACATCCAAGAGCGACAGGGATATATTTGTATACAAATGTAGATATCTATGAGGGCAAGAAAGATCAATCTCCAAAGTATAAAAAAGAGATTGAGGAATTCGCGAATAAGCAAGGAATGAAGCTAACTTGGAAGGTGAAATCCCAAATAGAGGCTCAACTTAAGCAACTCCAAAACCACCATTTAGCAGAGTATTTTTTCACGGAGGAGGATAGTGTAATAGATCTAATTCAAAACTTAAATACCCATTCAAAAAATCTATTGAACACTATAAATACTGATATTGCTTTTAAAGAGAACTCCATTAGAATTGATCGGTCTAAAGAACTTCAAGAAATAGAAGAAAAATTAAAGCCTTTTCACCCCGTAATTATTTCAGGTGTTGATGGAAGTGGAAAAACAGCTCTCATTAAAGAGTTTTGTGCTTCTAAAAAAGACATTCCTTTTTATTTTTTTAAAGCAAATGAATTTAAGCTAAATAATCTTGAGCTTCTATTTCAACACTATGGTAAATATCATCTGAAAGATTTTTTAACTGCTCATAAGGAAGAAAACACAAAAATTGTAGTTATTGATTCTGCCGAAAAGTTGTCTGATTTAGAAAATCAAGAACCATTTAAAGAATTTTTGTCTGCATTATTAGAAAATTCTTGGTCGGTTGTTTTTACAACAAGGCATAGTTATCTTGATAATTTAATAGTTGAATTGTCAGAGATATTCCGACTTCAATTTTCTCAAATCAATCTTTCTAAAATTTCAAATGAAGAATTATTGAATCTTTCACAAGAATATAATTTTCATTTGCCACAAGATAAACGTATGAAGGATGTTTTGAGAACCCCTCTTTATTTAAACCTTTATTTAAAGAGGCTTGAAATCTTTCTTTCTGATACGTTGGTATATTCAGAATTTAAAGATGCTATTTGGAATAATAAAATTAAAAATAATTCTTATACACAATACAATACACATATTCAACGAGAGAAATGTTTTATGGATCTTATTGATGAGAGAATTATAACAGAAAAATTTTATTTAGAAGGCAGTGGAGAAGATAATGAGATTTTAGACCTCCTTATAAAGGATGAAATTATTGAATATGATGAAAAAACAGGAAAATACTTTATTACTCACGATATTTATGAAGAATGGGGAGTAGATAAATTTATTGAAAGGAAATATAAAGAGCGAATTGGCTATTATTCTTTTCTCCAAAGTTTAGGCACCACTTTGATTGTTAGGAGAGGTTTTCGTAATTGGTTATCAGATAAGTTAATTGATGAAATTGAAGACATTAAAGAATTTATAGAGAATTCATTTGAAAGTAATAAAATAGCCGATTTCTGGAAAGATGAAATTTTGGTTTCAATACTTCTATCTGAATATTCCTCAGAGTTCTTTGATGTTTTTGAAAACGATATTTTAAAGGATGAAGGAAAGCTTTTAGAGAGGATAATTTTCTTGTTGAGAATTGGATGTAAAAAACCGAATGAAGTTTTAATTAAATCTTTAACCCAAAGCTCAAATAATAGTTTTAAGTACTATTTCACCATACCTACAGGAAAAGGTTGGGAAACTACTATCAATTTTATTAGTAAACACAAAGACATTATTCCCAATACCTTAATTTCTCATATCAAAAACCTACTTAAAGATTGGAGTGATAATTTTAAGAGTGGAGCAACTACACGAGAAGTTGGATTATTGGGATTGCATTATTATGATTTACATAAAACAAAAGGTAATTGGAGATTATTTGATAGAGATGTTTGGTTACAAGTTATACTCAATTCAGCAACTGAGATTGCAGATGAATTACATAATATTTTCCTGAAATTTTTAGATTTAAATTATGACAGAAGAGAGAATTATTTTGATTTATGTGAAAAGGTTATTGGGTCTAATGTTAATGCACGCTGGGTTGCAAAGACTCTGCCTGATGATGTTATAAAATTAATGTATTTTTTTTGGACTGATAATAAAGTTAAAGATAATGGTTTTGGTGGAGGGATAGGGTTAGAAAAGCAGTATGGTTTAAATGATTATAGAGCCTCCGATTATTTTCCGGCAAGTGCTTACCAAACCCCAGTTTTTCAATTATTAAAAAGCCACCCTTATAAGACTTTAATTTTTATTGTTGATTTTATAAATCGTTCTATAAAAAGATATTTTGAATCTGAATATGATTCTACAGTTAAAGAGATTGCATTTAGAATAGGAGATAAAAAATATTCGCAATATGCCTCTTCTGGAATCTGGAATACATTTCGAGGAAATAGTTCACCTGTAGTTCCCAATCTTATTCAATCTATTCATATGGCTCTAGAAAAATATTTGTTAAATATTTTAGAGGCTGAAATAGATAATGAAATTATTGAAGAAATTCTTATTGATTATTTATTGAAACGGACAAAATCTGCTTCCGTTACTGCCGTTGTTGCCAGTATTGTTTCAGCTTATCCAGAGTGCTTATTTGAGACAGCTAAGATATTATTTAGCTGTGATGAGTTTTTACAATTGGATAAACAGCGAGCTAATATGGAATTTCAGATGAAAAACTTATATTCTATTGGGGCTGGTTTAAATCTTAAAAATAAATTATATGAAGAGGAAAGGTTAAAGACATTGAAGGATAATTATCGGAAATTATCTTTAGAGGATTTAATATTGCGGTACCAATTCTTGCGACCACCCAATTTGTCAGATACACAATTTGAAACTCGAAAAAAGGAGATATGGAAAATTCTTGATTCTATATATGCCAAAATACCACCTAAATCTGAACAATCAGAAGAGGATAAGACTAGACGTATATTATTAACGAGGGTGGATTTTCGTAAAATGAATCCGAAAACGGAAATCCGAGATGATGAGTTATTGATTGATTTTAATCCTGATATAGATCCAGACTTAGAAGAACATAGTAAAAAGTCTTTAAAACATATTCAACACAATACTCATTGGCAAGAATTATTTTTATGGGGTGTTAGCAAATTTGATGCAAGGACCAAAGGAGACTATCCGAAGTATGAGAATAGTCCGAAAGTGGTTCTGGAAGAAACCAAGAGTATTATAAAGGAATTTAAAGACGGTAACAAAGATTGGGAGTTTAGATTATTTAACCGATCTATTCCTGGATTTACTTGTGCTGCATTAATACGTGATTACTCTGAAAGTTTATCTTTAGAAGATAAAGATTTTTGCGAGGAAATAATTATTGAATTTTCTACTTTACCTTTTAATCCTGAGTATGTTCCCCAGTTATCAGATGGAGTAGAATCCTCCATAAATGTTCTTCCTTCTTTAATGAAAGAGTTCCCAAAAAAGAGGGTTGAATATTTAACTTTATTATTTCTAATTCTTTTTGACAAGAGATCTCTTGGAAACAAACGGATATGCGATTATGCAATTCAAGTCATTAGGAATAATGAGGGGATTATTTCTGAAAAGGAAATTTGCACTTTTATATATGGAATAAATAAATATCAGTCAATTTTTAGAAGTAAGTTGAAGATCTATAGAAAAAATAAAGTTGATCTTAGATTTTCCTTTGGAATATTGATGAGAGAGTTCATTGAAGAAAATGAAGAAGAAATAAAATATCTTTTTGTTAAATGCACTGAGGACTCACAATTCAGTGTAGATGAAGCGAAGGGGAGGATAGATGATTTGATAATGGTGTTTGATTTAATACCAAATGACACCAAATCGGAAGCTTTGCTTAATATCTCTAAAAAAATCACTTCCATACTTGCTAAAGAATTATTTATTGAAAGAGATTTTAGAGAAGAACAGAAAATGGACTTATATAATCTACGGCTTAAATTCTTCCGCAAGTTTTCTTACTTTCTCTTGTTAAGAGATACAAATACTTTAAAGACATTCCTATATCCATTCATAAAAAATTTCTTGCCTAATCAAAATGGGATTTCTTTTTTAAGCGTAATTATAACTGCCAACTGTTTTCTTTCTAAATACACTTCTTTTTGGGAAATTTGGAATGAGTTTTATCCTAAAATAAAAGAAATAGTCCAAATTAATAATCGATATACCAGCGACATAATTCATTACTACTTATTGGCTTGGCCGTATTGGAAAGATTCTGCCAAAGATTGGCATTCATTGAAAGAAAAGAATAAACGATTTTATAAGAAAGCGTCAAGAGATTTTGGTGAGCATCCTGCCACTTTGGATTCTATTTGTCAGATACTTAATAGTATTGGAGAAAAATTTTTAAATGAAGGGATTTTTTGGGTCAGTGAATTGATTGAAAACTGGAATTATGATGCTTTGGAAAAGAATACTCAATATTACCTTGAAGCATTAACCCGAAAGTATGTTTATCATAATAGAGAGAAAATCAAAAAGGGAATCAATGTTAAACGAAGGATTCTAGTGATTCTAGATTTTCTAATTAAAAGAGGTTCTGTTGATGGATATATGCTACGAGATGATATTTTGTAATCTATAAGATTGAAAATAAGTTTTATATAAATGGATAAAAGTGATTATATAATATATGTAGATGAATCCGGTGATCACGGTCTTGATAAAATAGATCGGGATTATCCAGTATTTGTATTGTCGTTCTGTTGCTTTAGGATTATTGATTACGTAAATACCGCAGTTCCACTAATACAAGGATTTAAATTTAAACATTTTGGTCATGATCAAGTCATTCTGCACGAGCATCATATTAGGAAGCAAAAAGGTGATTTTGGTATTCTAAGAACAAATAAAGAGATGAGAAAGGAGTTCTTGGGTGATATAAATCAATTAGTTGATAAAGTTCCTTTTGGGATTTATTCAATCATAATTGATAAAAATAAATTAACCGAAAAATACTCTACTCCCCACAATCCTTATAACTTAGCTATGCAGTTTGGCTTGGAAATAATATACAAATCACTTCTGTATAATTCACAAGAAGGGAAACAGATTCATTTCGTTTTTGAGAAAAGAGGAAATAAAGAAGATAATGAATTAGAACTCGAATTTAGAAGAATATGTGATGGGCACCCAAGAGTAGGTTGGAAAGATTTCAAGTTTAGTGAGATGAAGTTTGAAATAATTTTTGCTGATAAAAAATCGAATTCAACCGGTCTTCAATTGGCAGATTTAGTAGCTCGACCTATAGGTTTGGATTATTTGAAGCCAATCCAAAGAAACAGAGCCTATGAAATCCTCAAATCAAAAATTAAATGGAAGAAGGTATTTCCATAGAAACAAAAAACCTCAGTTACAGACCAAGGTTTTTTGTCGACCGGGAAAAGCCCAATCCTTTATAGTACAAATATAGAATAAGTTGCTAATATAGCAACATTTTTAAGAATTTTATAACAAGACAGAACTATTCGTCTACTATTGATAATTTAACATTAATAATTAATAAACGTGAAAAGCACCAACTTCCAAGAAGACTACAGTTCCCAAATTCCCGCTTTGCGGATGTTGATTAATCTGGGTTATCAATATTTATCACAAGAAAAAGTGATGAAATTGAGGTATAACAGAACTTCAAATGTTTTGTTAGAGCCCATCTTAAAAGAACAGCTGGCAAAGATTAATGAAATTCAGGTTTCATCTACGCAAACTGAAAAATTCACTCAAAGTAATATTGATGAAGCTGTGCTTCGGCTAAAAGAAATCCCGATGGAACAAGGCTATGCCAAAGCCACGGAATATATTTATGATAGATTGTTACTGGGAACAACTTTGGACCAAACTATTGAAGGTCAAATTTAGGAACTATTTATGAAGATATTTGTCAAGAATGGTATTTGCCAAAAATGATTAGCTTAATGACATCCTATCCTACGATGCCAGATATAATTGATGAAGAATAACCTCAAATGTATAATATCGACAAGAAGTTAAGATGTTTTTGGTATAGTTTTATTAACTACATTTTTATATTTTCTTTCTAAATGGAATTTTGGTATATGGAATAACAAAGTGGAAAATGCTATCCCATAAAACTAAAAAAAATCAAAGAATTCATAGAGAATAGAGATTCGGATAAGATCCAATTGTAAACTATTTATTACCGTATTTTCAGATTGAAATTTTAAAATCTGCAGAATCTATCTTTTTCGAAAAAAATACTCATCGGAGGTTTATCGGATAATATTGCTCTGAAAATCTTTTTTTCTGATAAAAATGTTTTGGCATCGGAAGAATAATGGTAAAATCTTCAGATTTTATATTTATAAGCGATTTTCCTGAAAATCGGTAATTCTCATCGGAAAAATATAGGAGGTTTTTCAGCTTTTATCGGAAGTTTATAGGAAGTCTTAATCAATTTATTTAATTCTCTTACAAGATATTTGTTAATGAAAGATTGAGATAATCTTGATCAATAATTAATAAATATTTTAGTATGAAAACAATTCAATTTTTTGAAACAACTCCACAACAGCTATCAGAACTAATTTCTGAAGCAGTTAAAAAGCAACTTGAAGAATTAAAACAAGTTCTACAAGTGCAAGAACAGAAGGAAGAACTTTTAACAAGGAAAGAAACTTGCGAGTTCTTCCAAATTGATCCGAGTACATTGTGGCATTGGGTAAATCAAGGTAGAGTAAAAGTTTACGGTATCGGCAATCGTCGATATTTTAAACGAAGCGAATTAATGGAATCTTTAACTGAAAAAAAATAGGATTATGAAAACGACAAATAAACATCATAACCCTATTTCTAATCGAATGAAGGGTAAAGATAGCCAAAATCAATTCAACAAAGAGAGTTTTTTAGACTCAATAGATCAGCTTGCCGAAAAAGGCAAGCCGATCTCACACGAGAAGCTTTTAGATTTACTTCTTGATAAAATTGAGCCTATTGATTTCTATGAGGAAGTTAAAGCTAATGATTCTACTGTTAAAGGTGATTTTAAATTGCAGAAGAAGCATTATCTCGTTATCACCATAGATATACTGATAAAAATTGCACAAAGAAACAATTTCGGTTTGTGCAAGAAATATGGTAGCACCTACCTTTATAATGGTGCTTATTGGAAGGTAATGGAAAAAGAAGGATTTGAGAGCTTTTTAGGTAAAGCTGCCGAGAAAATGGATATTGATAGATATACGGCGCGATATTATAAATTTAAAGAAGATTTATGGAAACAATTTTTGTCTGCAGGATATTTAGAAAGACCGGATACGGATGATAATTCAGTTTTGGTAAATTTACAAAATGGGACGTTTTTAATTAATGAAACTGAGACCGTTCTGCTAAATTTTAATGCTGATGATTTTTTAACTTATCAATTATCCTTCCATTATTCTCCGGAAGCCAAAGCCCCATTATTTCAGAAATATTTGGATAGAGTTTTACCAGAAAAGGATGCTCAAATCGTTTTGGCTGAATATCTGGGATATATTTTCATCAAGCACGGTAATAGTAAACTTAAATTGGAAAAAGCCCTACTGCTTTATGGGAGTGGCGCAAATGGGAAGAGTGTATTTTATGAAATTGTAATGGCTCTATTAGGACGTGAGAATATTAGTAGTTTCACGTTGGATCAATTAACCGATAAAGAAGGACTTAAACGAGCACAGATCGCTGATAAGCTGTTGAACTATGCCAGTGAAATTGGAACAGGGATGGCTACAGATTATTTTAAACGGCTAACTTCCGGTGAGCCTGTTGATGCAAGACGTCTTTATGGAGATCCCTTTGATATATATCAATATGCCAAGCTAATGTTCAATTGTAATGAATTGCCTCGCCAAACGGAAAATACAAATGCCTTCTTTAGAAGATTCTTAATAATTCATTTCAACCAGACAATTCCCGAAGAAGAACAAGATAAAGAATTGCCGAATAAAATTATCGATAATGAATTATCCGGTGTTTTTAATTGGGCCTTAGAAGGATTGCAGCGATTGCTGAGACAAGGTAAATTTAGCTATTGCAGATCGTCCGAAGCTATTCTCAATGAATTCCGCACCGAAAGTAATAGTGTAGAATTATTTTTTAGAGAAGAGAATTATCAAAAAGATAATGAGGCTCATATTTATATTCGAGATATCTATCCGGAATATAGACAATTCTGCATAGAGGATGGTCTTCATCCGTATAGTAACCGAAGATTCACAAAACATTTACGTCAAAATGGATATAAAGTATTTAGAGCAACTGGTAACAAAACCGCAGTTGCACTATCCAAGAATGAAGATTCGGAAACGGAGGAGGATTTTGATGATATCTTAATGAGAGAAGATGATGATCTCCCTTTTTAAAAAAGTTTTTATAAAACGTTAACTCTGGTAACTTCAGTAACTTTTTTGGGATAAAACAGACTAAATAGTTACTGAAGTTACTCTAATTACCGTATAAAAAAATATTTTTTATTAACCTTAAAGTTATATCAAGATGAATAATATTATAAATTGGGTGGAAACTGTATTGATTCCTCTTGTTTTTGATCAAGCAGATAAAGTATTCCCAGAACATCATTTTAAAAAGAAATCAGATGGATGGCATAGCAAAACTTATTTAGATGGTTCTCCTCATAAATCAAGGTCTGATAAAACTAAAATCACAAAGAAAAAACCAAATTTAATTTTTGAACAAGGTGGAGAGGCTTTACCTATAACAAAATATGTTATGGAACGTGATGCTGTCAGTTATATAGAGGCTGTAAAACACTTAGCTTATAATGTGGGCTTAGATTTACCGAACAACGAAGCTAATGTTTCCAAAGGACCTTATAAGGTTAAAATAAAGAACAATGCTAATAAAGCTAATAAGGAAAAAATCGTTTATTTTGATAATGAAGAGTTCCTAAAAACATTAGATGAATCAGCATATCGTAACAATAAGTTTATTCAAAATTTAAAAAATAATTTTCCTGCTACTTTATCTATTACAGATATTTGGAAAGTTATTAAAATATATAAAATAGGAACAGCTCCTCAAGGAAAAGTGTGTTTCCCTTATATTGATTATAATGGTAATGTTAGAGCTATTCAAGAAAAGTTGTTTGATAGTAATAATAAGACAGATAAGAGTTATAAGTATCATACTTCTTGGACACATTCAAGATTAACATATCATAAATATAAAGGGCAAAAGCTTCCTAAGTGGCTTATTGAATATAATAAGCAAAACGGGATTGTCAGCTGTTTATTTGGCGAACATCTTTTAAAAAAAGATTTGACAGCTCCGATTGCCTTAGTGGAGGATCCAAAAACAGCTATTTATGGAAGCTTATATTTCAAAAACAGAAAAGCTACTAAAAATTGGCTATGGTTAGGAGTTTTTAATTTAAGTAGTTTTACACTTGATCGGCTTCAAGTTTTAGAAAATCGCATAGTATATGTTTTTCCTGATCTTTCTAAGGATGGTTCTTCTTTTAGAATTTGGAAAGAAAAAGCAGATGAATTTGAGAAGGAAATAAATAATATTAAATTTTTCTTCTATGACTTCTTAGAAAGATATGCACATTATGAACACAAAGAAAAAGGCGATGACTTAGCGGATATAATAATAAAATATACATCAAAACCCGCTTAAATGAAAACAATGCGTCTTATGATTAATAAACTATAAGACGCATTGCGATTAATGAAAGAAATGCTAACTATGTCATTAAAGCTTCTATCTCGTCCAAATACACGCGAGTTAATCTTTCTCCCACGTTAAAAGCAGAAATTCTTTTGCTTTCAATCATTCGGTAAATTGTGCTCACGCTACACCCCAAAATTTTAGAGGCTTTGAGAACGGATATAGATTCTCTGTTACTCTCAACATTTACATACTCTTCTAATTCGTGAAAATACTGATTCGATGGCGAAGAATTAAAATTCATTTCTTCCATAATTTGTTCGTCATAAAAAGGAATTTTTTGTTCGACTAAATAGACTTCGCCATATTCTTCCAAAAATTCTAATTCACTCATGTATTCTTTTTTTTGTAAAATACCTACAGGGCTGCCATTCTCTGACATTACTACGTAAAACCAAAATAAATCGTCTTCTGTTCTTTTCATAATATAGATTTTTAAAATTATAGAATAAAATTCCGGCATTAATGAAACGAATGCAAATTATGAGTGTTATTCAACTTCATTCAATGAGAAGTGCTGTTTAATGAAATATTTAATTAATGACGATTAAACTAACTGAGGCAGAAAAGATCCAAAAAATATTAAAAGAAAGTAATATTGAAATGATAATTATGAGCTTAATAATTTAATTATTTGAAGTGAGTTTTGGTTTTGTGCTCATTTCGTGCTCATTCTTGAAAAAGAAAAAACCGCAAACCACTCAATAACAAGGGTTTACGGTTTTTAAAGGTGCTCGAGGCGGGACTTGAACCCGCACGGACATTGTCTGTCCATTGGATTTTAAGTCCAACGTGTCTACCGATTCCACCACTCGAGCTGAAAATTAAAAAAAAGCGAAAAACATTTTTTTCATTTTCCGCTTTGATCTCGAAGAGCGAAAAACGGGATTCGAACCCGCGACCTCCACCTTGGCAAGGTGGCGCTCTACCAACTGAGCTATTTTCGCTTGATTATAAAGAACGTTTCTCGTTTGCGAAGGCAAAAATAATACTTTTATTCATTTAAGCAAATAAAAAATGAAAATATTTTTTTTATTACTTTTTTACAGGACTAAGCATGCGTTTTATTTCGTTTAATTTCATCAAAGCTTCTACCGGAGTTAAGGTGTCTATGTCCATTTGAAGGATTTCTTCCCGTATATTTTCCAGTAAAGGATCGTCCAGCTGAAAAATGCTCAACTGAGGATCCCGCTCGGTAGCACTCTCCAGCCTTCCGCTCAGTTCTTCTCCGCTGTGAGATTCTTCCAGTCGCTTTAATATTTTATTGGCTCTTGATATCACCAGTTGAGGCATACCGGCCATTTTAGCTACATGAATTCCGAAACTATGTTTGCTGCCTCCCGGTTCAAGTTTTCTCATAAATAAAACTTTATTTTTTAACTCCTTGACCGAAACATTGTAGTTTTTAATTCTTTCAAAACTCTTTTCCATACTGTTGAGTTCGTGATAGTGGGTAGCAAATAATGTTTTAGGTCGGGTAGGGTGTTCATGTAAATATTCACTGATCGCCCAGGCGATGGAAATTCCATCATAAGTGCTGGTTCCTCGACCGATCTCATCTAAAAGAATTAAACTTCGTTTGGAAATATTATTTAAAATACTGGCTGTTTCATTCATTTCAACCATAAAAGTAGATTCTCCTAAACTAATATTGTCACTGGCACCCACACGTGTAAAGATTTTATCGACAATTCCGATTTCTGCTGTTTTTGCAGGAACAAAACTACCCATTTGTGCCAGGAGAACTATCAAAGCTGTCTGCCGAAGTAAAGCCGATTTTCCGCTCATATTCGGACCGGTGATCATCACAATCTGCTGAGTTTCTCTGTCTAAAAACAAATCATTGGCTATATAAGCCTCTCCGATAGGAAGACGTTTCTCAATTACCGGATGTCTCCCTTGAGTGATAGTCAGATTATAATTGTCGGTGAGTTGAGGCTGTGAATAATCTTCTTCCAGCGCTAATTGAGCAAATCCGCATAAACAATCAACTTGAGCGATTAAAGCAGCATTTTGCTGAACTGTCTGAATGTATTCATTCATCCAGATAACCAGTTTTAAATACAATTCTTGCTCTAAAATTTGAATTTTTTCTTCGGCTCCCAGTATTTTAGCTTCGTATTCTTTGAGTTCTTCCGTTACATAACGCTCTGAACTGACCAGAGTCTGTTTTCGAATCCACGTTTCAGGAACCCGGTCTTTATGGGTATTTCTTACCTCCAGATAATATCCAAAAACATTATTGCTGCCAATTCTTAAACTGCTGATTCCGGTTTTTTCTATTTCCCTTTTCAGCATTTGATTCAGATAATCTTTGCCTGAAAAGGCCAGTGCTCTCAGTCCGTCTAATTCTTCAGAAAAACCTTCTGCTATGGTATTTCCTTTTAAAACATTTACCGGAGGTTCAGCCTGAAGGGCTTCTCCTATTTTTTGACGAAGAAGTTCACAAGCATGTAAATTTTCTCCTATTATATTAAGAGATTCACATGTAGAAATTTGTAATTTTTCTTTAATAGGAAGAATAGCATCTAAAGAATGCTTTAGCTGCATCACCTCACGGGGATTAATTTTTTGAGTGGCTACTTTGGAAATAAGTCGCTCTAAATCTCCCATTTTTTTAATTTGATGCTGAATTTCCTCTTTTAAATCGTGATTTTTTAAGAGATAAGCCACACTCTGATGACGCTGCTCAATTTTATCTATATTTTTTAAAGGTAAGGCCAGCCATCTCTTTAACATTCTTCCTCCCATAGGAGAAATAGTTTTGTCAATCACATCCAATAAAGTTACTGCCTGTGGAGTGTTAGCCTGATAAAGTTCTAAATTACGAATGGTAAACTTATCCATCCATACATAATCATCTTCTGAAATTCTGCTGATGGAAGATATATGTTGAAGTTTGTGATGCTGAGTTTCCTCGAGATAATGTAAAATAACACTGGCAGCTATAATACCTTCTTCCAGATCTTCAATTCCAAATCCTTTCAGCGTTTTGGTTTCAAAATGTTTGTTGAGACTTTCACGAGAATGATCCGGTTTAAAAAGCCAGTCCTCTTTCAGATAAATATGAAAATCAGTTCCAAAAAGCTCTTCAAATCTTTTTTTCGATTTCTTGGAAATTAAAAGTTCGCTTGGATTAAAGTTTTGAAGTAATTTGTCGGTATAATCTTTATCGCCTTGTGCAATGAGAAATTCTCCGGTGGAAACATCTAAAAAAGAAATTCCTATTTGTGTTTTTGAAAGATGTAAAGCCGCCAAAAAATTATTGGTCTTGCTGCTTAATACCTCATCATTTAAGGCTACTCCCGGAGTGACTACCTCAGTAACCCCGCGTTTAACCAGACTTTTTGCTGTTTTCGGGTCTTCCAGCTGATCGCAAATGGCTACTCGCTCTCCGGCTTTTACCAGTCGTGGCAGATAAGTATTTAAAGCATGATGTGGAAAACCTGCCATTTCTATTTTTGCACTGCCATTGTTTCTGTTGGTTAAAACAATATTTAATATATGAGATGCTTTGATGGCATCTTCACCAAAAGCTTCATAAAAATCGCCCACCCGAAAAAGTAAAATTGCATCCGGATATTTCGACTTGATCCGGTTGTACTGTTTCATGAGTGGGGTCACTTTTGGAGTTTTCTTTTTTGACAAAGTCAGATGATTTAAATTAAAAGGTAAAAATAAACAATCTCCCTATGATTTATTCTCCTTGTATTAAAAAACAAGTTTTAACCAAAAAGCCTCATCATAGGTTGCTGATGATAATACTATTAATTATAAATAATACCATAAAAAAACCGGAGTTTTTTCTCCGGCTCTTACAGAATTACTTTTCCTGAAATTACTGAATTTCTTTTAGTTCAGTATTTATTCTTGTTTCTACAGTGATGGGTATATCCATTCCTGAAGTATGGGTGTTTCCTTTTAAACGAGTAAAGCTTTTCTCACTTTTTACCACATTATAGGTTCGGTATAAAAAAATCTCTCCTGCAGTTGTTCCGTTCAATTTTGTATTTACACGTGTTCCTTAGTTAACAATATTTTGTTTTAAACTCATTTCTCCACTAATTTGAAGATGGACTTCTTCATCATTTAAAGATTTAACGGTGTAGGTTCTTTCAACCTGTAAATCCATTTCATTGGTTTTGATTTTCTGCTGGTCTGTCCAGGTTTTTCCTACTTCCAAATCTTCGGGAAGAGCAATAAAAATTGAAAAACTCTCTTGAAGGCCTGAAAAATCTTCCGCCATTTCTTCTGAATCATCTTCTTTCTTGGTGGTGATCTTTCCGTTTTTATCGATTCTCATTTTTCTGGCTGTGTTCAAATGACCATCATAGGCGATTGCCAGCGGACTTTTGTGTGCATCTTCATCAGTTGAATCATAGCTTTCTTCATGCCCCATTTGGCTCACTTTAGCAGAAACTTCTGTAATGGTTACTTGAAAATCATAAGCCTCATTTTTTTCAGCTATTACTTCAATAATAGAAGTCGATTTTTCTTCCTGATTCATCTGCATTTCCTGACCCATCATGCTCATAGTAGTAGTGGAAGTGGTCTCTGTTGAGCGTTCATATTTGGAGTCCGGTTTTAGTTGAAGTTGATTTTGAGCAAAAGAAATTTGAAAACTTGCTAAAAATAAAAGTAAAAATATATTTTTCATGATCTAATGTTAAGGATAGTTACAAATATAATTTATTTCCTCTTAAACATTAGGTTTTTTTTAAGTGTTTTGTTTGGAAGTATAATGAGGATGTTTAAGCAAAACCCAACCAGATATGATTGGGTTTTGAAACAGTTTATTTAATAGATAGAACTTTGTTGTTCTACATTTTGCTTATTCCAGGCACTGAGATGCCAGTTTTGTTGTTCAATATCATAAACGAAATCAGCCAAAGCTTCAGAAATTCCAAACTTTTTTACTTCTCTGGCTTTATTTAAAGTGGTTTCAAGTTGTTTTAAAAGAATTTCTTGATCTTGAAGAATAGTTTGAACCATTTCATAATCCTGTAAATCAGTTTCTGTTTCTTTTATGCAAGCGATTTTGGAATATTGAGAAAAGTTTCCTAACGGTTGAAATTTTAAAATCAGTATTCTTTTTGCAATTTCATTTATTTTCTTGTCAGCATCGAGGTACATTTCTTCGAACCTCTCATGAAGTTCAAAAAAATTAAATCCTACAATATTCCAATGGAAATTTTTTAAATTTTGTCGATAGATGCTGTAATTTGCTAAAAGAAGATTCAGCTCATAGGCTAAAGGTTCATTTTTTCTTTTCTCTTTAAGATAATTCATAAGTCGTGGGGTTTATTTTTAAAATTTGCCGAAATATACTTTTATTTTCTAAAATTAACCAAACCAAGAGGAGTAGAAATCCGAAAAGCAATGACTTGTTATAAAAAAGGAAACAAAAAAATAAAAACCATAAAAAAACCGCCTCATCGATAGAGACGGTATTGTTAAATTACAAAAGTATTTTACCGGTTAATCTATTTCATCAAAATCATCTGACTTATTTCTTGACCATGCATTAAGCATCCAGCTTGTTTTTTCAAGTTCGCTCATAAAGCCTCCGATTAGATCATCTGTTCCATCATCTTCTGCTTCCTCAGCAACTTCCATTATTTTCCTCATTTGTTTGAGAAGGGTAGCGTGATCTTCCAAAAGAGTTTTAACCATTGCCTTATCTCCTAAATCTGTGGGAGATTCTTCCAGTTCAGACATTTCCAAATAATCAGAAAAATTACTGGTAGGACCATATCCTAAAGTGAGAATGCGTTCTGCGATGTCATCTACTTTTACCTGAGCATCTTCATACATCTTTTCAAACTTTTTATGAAGGTCAAAAAAATTAGGACCAACAATATTCCAGTGGAAGTTTCTTATTTTCTGGTAGTACAAGCTGTAGTCAGCTAAAAGTTTATTTAATTCTTTGGCTACAGCCTCGGTTTTCTCTTTATCTAAATTCAAATAATTCATAAGTTTTTAATTTTTATAGATTAATTTAACCTCTAATATAAGATTTCTTTATTTTAGAGAATGGATTTTATAAAAAATATAACGAAACTTCTTTATAGGTCAAGATAAGAAGAGGAAGACCATCAAAATAGACAAAAAAACCGTCTCAAGTATTTAAGACGGTTTTGAACAAATGAAAAATGAATTTTATTTTCCGAATAACTTTTGCATTTTTTCTTCTTCCTCTTTGGCTAATTCAGCATCGACAAGAATTCTGCCACTGTGTTCATCAGTGATAATTCTCTTTCGTGAAGCAATTTCCATTTGTACTTGAGGAGGAATAGTGAAGAAAGATCCTCCGGAAGCACCACGCTCAATAGGAGCAACGGCTAATCCGTTTTGAACACTGTTTCGGATGCGTGTATAAGCTTTGGCTAAACGATCTTCAAGCTTAGCTTTAAATTCTTCCGATTTTTTGATTAAATCTTTTTCTTCTTTTTCGGTTTCTGCCATAATGGTGTCGAGTTCTGATTTTTTGTGAGACAAATGCTCTTCTCGATCTTTTATGGTTTCTTCAGTTTCTTGAATGACTTCTTTTTTATGCTCGATTTGAGCCTGAAATTCTCGGATGTGTTTTTCAGCTAATTGAATTTCTAATTCCTGATATTCAATCTCTTTTCCAAGTGCATTAAATTCACGGTTGTTACGAACATTTTCTTGCTGTTTTTGATAACGCTTCATCAAAGAACGAGCTTCTTCAATAAAATTTCGTTTGTCTTTTATTTCTTGTTCCGTATCTTCCAATTCTTGATGATATTTGCTTAAACGCGTAGTCAAACCGGCAATTTCATCTCTTAAATCTTCTACTTCTAAAGGTAATTCTCCTCGCAAACTGCGAATTTCATCAATTCGTGAATCAATCAATTGCAGATTGTAAAGAGCTCTTAGCTTCTCTTCATTAGTCATTTCTTTCTTTTTCTTTGCCATAATCAGGTATATTGAATTGGGTTGGTATTAATTCCAGATAAAACGATTGCAAAATTACGAAATTTTTCTTTAAGATAAGAATGTAAAAGCTCTTTTGTAAATTGTTCGGTTTCATAATGACCGATATCGGCTAAAAGTATTTGATTTTCAGCCTGAAAGAAATCGTGATATTTTAGATCTCCGGTTACAAAAACATCGGCTCCGGCTGACTTGGCTGCTGAAATTCCGAAAGATCCGCTGCCGCCCAATACAGCTACTTTTTTTATGTCTTTGTTTAATAAGTTGGAATGCCTGATTACGCTGAGGTTAAAAGTGTTTTTTAATTCTTTTAAAAAGTCTTTTTCAGAAATAGTTTCTGCCCTCTCTCCAATCATCCCAATACCGATATGCTGATTTCTATTTTCTATTTGGAAAATTTCATAAGCCACTTCTTCATAAGGATGAGCTTCTAATAAAGCTGAAATAACGGCAGACTCCCGGTGTTTGGGAAAAGTGATATTCAACTGAATTTCATCTTCAAAATGTATAACTCCTTTTTCTCCTAAAGTTGGATTGGATGCTTCATTTCCTCTAAAACTTCCTTTCCCTTCCAGATTAAAACTGCAGTGGTCGTAATTGCCGATATTTCCTGCGCCAGCATCAAAGATGGCCTGCCGAACCCTGGCTGCGTCTCTTTTGGGAACATAAGTCACCAGCTTTTTTATGGTGTGAGCCTGATGCATTAAAACCTGTCTGTTTTTTAAATTTAATTTTTCACAGATCATGGCATTCATCCCCTCAAAAGAATTATCTAAAGCTGTATGAGTAGCATATATGCTGATATCATTTTTGATAGCTTTCATCACTGCCCGCTCTACATAATTTTTTCCGGTTAAACTTTTTAATCCTTTAAAAATAATGGGATGATAACTGATAATCAGATTGCAGTCTTTTTCTATGGCTTCATCAACAACTTTTTCCAAAGCGTCGTGAGCAATTAAAATTCCTTTGACTGTTTGATTTTTATCTCCTACCAGCAGGCCAACATTGTCAAAATCTTCTGCATAGGCTAAGGGAGCTAATTTTTCTATTTCAGCAAGAACTTCTTTTATTTTCATCTTAAATATTTTCGATTAAACTTCCTTTAATATAGAATTTTAAAATTATACCCACTCTCTTTCAGGATGAACTTCTTTTAAAATTTCTTCTTTTTTTGCGGGAAGTACTTTTGTGGTCATATAAAATATAAGAAAAGGCAAATATATGGCTAAAGCAACTAAAAGAGCCAGCCACCAATTTGTTTGATAGATTGTGCTATTTCCTGCAAACAGAACAACCTGAAGAGAAAGATTAAACAATAAGGCATTGGATTGGGCCTGAGAAATCATGACTTCAAGAAGATAGATGTTTTGAGATTTCTTTTTCTGTTCTTGCTTTTTGTTTTCTCTGAAAGTATAAGCGATAGCCGCAATCACTAAAGCAAGAATGATTCCTTTAAGAATGTTGAATCCCAATGGCGAGAAAAATAAGCTGTACGGAATAAGAAATAAAAGAATGTTTAAAAACAAAACTTTAGGTTTGGCCAATTCGTTCTTAACTTCTCTCCATATAATTTTCCAGTATCTTTTGTTCATTGCCTTTTGATGACTTTCAATGACTTTCATAAATCCGAAGACACCGAACTTTTTAAATTCTTGCTGAAGATTTTTTTCAAAATCCATTTCCGGATTTTCCTGCCAGTTTTTTTCTATACCGGTGGCTAAATGATCGACCAATTCAGTTTGTAAGTCGAAATATTCAACATAATGCTGTCGGGTGAAATCATACAACTGCTCAATTTCTTTTTGATTTACTTTTCTCATAGGTTCATTCAGATTTTAGAGTGGGGTTTAACAGCAATTGCATAGTGCGGATAAAATCCTCCAGTTCAGCTGTTTTTTCTACACTTTCTTTGTTTCCGCTTTGGGTTAAACTGTAATATTTTCTCAATCGATTATCTACTTTAAGACTTTCCACTTCTAAAAATCCTTTTGATTTTAAACGGTGTAAGGCAGGATACAAAGCACCTTCTTTAATTTCTATTTTATTTTCGCTCAATTCCTTTACTTTTTGAGTAATCTCATAACCGTACATTTTATCATGTTCTGATAAAAGTCTGAGGATAATGGTTTCCAGATTGCCTTTATACATTTTAATTGATTTTATGCAAATCTACAATATGTTCTATACATAATCAACTTAGGTATCGTCTTAAGGTTTTTAAAATACTTCAAGATTCATTATAGAAAATTGACATAATCTTTTACTTTTGTTAGCTAATTAATTTTTAAAAATTTTATCATGAAAAAATTCAAGTTTGTTTTACTCTTTTTAAGCGTTATGGCCATGAGTGTGGCTTGTTCAAGTGATGATGATGGCGGTTCAGAAGCTGATCTGGTTGGAAAATGGAAAGCCGATCTGTTTCATATTGAAGGTGATTTTGACGGCGGTCATTTTCAGGCTGATGGAATAGATTTCGGAAATGTGATTGTTAATTTTAAAGAAGATGGAACTTATTCTTCAGAAGGTGGAGATTTTACAGTTGAATTTACAATCAACTTTATGGGGATGGAAATTTCTGAACAAATGACCAATGATAATCCATTGAACCAAGGTACCTGGGAAAAAATCGGAAATACTTTAAGAATAACAAATGAAAATGACCCTGAGGTTTATGATTATAAAATTGATAAATTAACTTCTAAAAGACTTGAACTCAGTTTAGATGATTATGAAGTGGATGCCGATGGAGTTGAAGGAGAGTTTAAAGCTAAATTAGGATTTAAAAAATAATCTTTCATTTAATTCCGTAAGAAAAGCTTAATCTTTGAGGAAAGGTTAAGCTTTTTCCTTTTTAAACCTCTTGACATTTTAAAAGGAATTAATTTATCTTCGCCCTTATGCAACATTTGAGAAAAATATTATTTCCCTTTAGTTTACTTTATGGTTTTGTGGTCAGTTTGCGCAATAAATTTTTTGACTGGCAGTTGATTTCTTCTCAATCTTATGATTTTCCTGTTATTTGCGTTGGCAACCTCAGTGTTGGCGGAACAGGAAAAACACCAATGATAGAATATTTAATCAGACTTTTAAAAGAAGATTTTAAATTGGCTACTTTGAGCAGAGGGTATAAAAGAAAAACCAAAGGATTTTATTTGCTGAAAGGAAATGAGGAAGCTGTTCAAACCGGAGATGAGCCCTTGCAATTCAAAAATAAATTTCCAAAAATAGAAGTAGCTGTTGATGAAAACAGACAAAATGGAATTGAAAATTTAAGAAATCTAAAGCCGTCACCTGAAATTATTTTACTGGATGATGCTTTTCAGCACCGAAAAGTAAGTCCGGGTTTTTCTATTTTACTAACGGCTTACGGTTCTCTTTACAAAGATGATATGATTCTTCCTGCCGGAAATTTAAGAGAACCTAAAAGCGGAGCAAGAAGAGCAGATATAGTGGTAATAACAAAATGTCCGGAAGATTTAACTTTAAGCGAACAGGAAAAAATAATTTCCGGTTTAAAATTAAAACCACATCAGACTGCTTTTTTCTCTTATATTAATTATGCTGATAAAATAACCAATGAAAGAGAGGAGAGAAATCTTCAGGATTTAAAAGAATTTTGTTTGGTTACAGGAATTGCAAAACCTCAGCCTTTGGTTGATTTTCTTCAAAAGAAAGATCTTAAGTTTAAATACAAAAAATTTCCTGATCATCATAATTTTTCTGAAGAAGAAATTAAAGATTTAGATAAGGAATCTTTTATTCTTACCACAGAAAAAGATTTTATGCGTTTGAAAAGTTCAATCTCTGCAGATAAATTATTTTACCTGTCTATTCAACTTGATTTTCTTAATAAAAAAGAAGAATTCAACAGTCAAATTCTGAACTGGTTGTCAGAAAAAATATGAATTATCTCAAATTCATTAATTCTTTTTTCTTTAAAATTCTGTCAATTTTTCCGCCTGTACATTTAGGTAAAGAGTTCTGTTCATGAATTTTGACATGAGTGGTAATTCCCACTCTCTTTTTTATTTCTGATTGAACGCGCAATGCAAAAGCCTGGATAAAATCATCATAGGCTCTTTCTCCTTTTTGCAGATTTTTATCTTTAATCATTTGATCTGATACTTCGACATCCACTTCGAGTTGAACTATCATTTGCTGTTTTTCAAGCGGAGTCAGATAATAGTTAGGAATCACTCCTTCCACAAAAGAAAAAGCTTCTTCTATTTGACTGGGATAGACATTCACTCCTCTGACAATCAGCATATCATCTGCCCGGCCCACAATAGGATTCATCTTAATCAAGTTTCTTTTCCCATTCGGATCATAATAGAGGCTGGTGATATCATTGGTCCAGTATCTCAATAAAGGCATTCCGGTTTTAGTTAGAGTAGTAAGTACTAAAACCCCTTGTCCGCCTAATGGAACCGGTTTTTTAGTTTTTGGATCCAGAATCTCAGGATAAAAATGATCTTCCCAGATGTAAGAACCTCCTTTTTCTTCCCAATCCTCATTGGCCACCCCCGGACCGATTATTTCACTTAATCCATAAATATTGGTTGCTTCCACTCCTAAAGTAGCTTCTACATGATCTCTGATGGCTTCTGTCCAGGCTTCAGATCCTAAAACGGCATATTTTAAACTACAGTTTTCTGTATCCAGGCCTCGCCTCATCATTTCCTCAGCGATGGTCAATGCATAAGAAGGAGAACAGCAAATCACTTCAGGCTGAAAATCTGTGATAAGATCTACTTGTCTTGAGGTCATTCCTCCGGAAATTGGTAAAACATGCATTCCTAATTTTTCAGCCCCATAATGCAAGCCGAGACCTCCTGTGAAAATTCCATACCCGTAAGCATTATGAAGTTGCATGCCGGGTTTTGCACCGGCTGCATTTAAAGAACGGGCAACTACCTCACTAAAAATATCAACATCTTCTTTGGTATAACCAACAACAGTAGGCTTTCCGGTACTTCCGCTGGAGCAGTGAATACGCTGCAGCTGATTCTTTGGCACAGTCAGCATCCCAAAAGGATAAGTGCTTCTAAGATCCTGTTTGTAAGTAATGGGAAGTTTGGTGATATCATCAATGGTTTTAATATCTTCTGAAGATATGCCTGCTTCTTTAAATTTCTCAGGATAATAAGTTGATTTCTCCTCCAGATAACGGATCAGATTCCTGAGGCGTTCGGATTGTAATTCTCTTAATTGATTTAATTCTAAATGTTCTACGGGAAAAACTTTCATAACTAACGATTGTTAGTTTCAAATATAAAAATACATCCTCATTAATGAAAAATTTATTTCCTAAAAATGCAGAAGAAAAAATAATTTAAAGATTTTTCCAGAATAGTTTGGTTGAAAGGAATGTTTGTTTTATATTTGCAATGCAAATCGCGGGATAGAGCAGTAGGTAGCTCGTCGGGCTCATAACCCGAAGGTCGCTGGTTCGAGTCCAGCTCCCGCTACAACAAACGCCCGAAGCTTCTATACAAAGGAACTTCGGGCGTTTTTCATGCTTTAGAATATCCAAAAAATTTCCTTTATAAGAAATTCCATTCAAATTTTCTGATCTTTTGTGCCTGACAGATATTCTATTCTACCATTGAAAATTCTTTCTCTCTTCTAATTCTGTTCTAAAAATTGCTAATAAGATTTAAAGAAATAACGGATTCAACCTGAAACATCCGAAATTAATCCTTTCTTTTTCACTCATTATTCTTAAAAACCTTTTAGAATAGTTCTTAATTAATTACGAATAAAAAAGGAAGAATAAGATCTTTAAAGTAGGCTTTCTTTCTTTTATTATAAAATTTTTATATATAAGCGTTAATTCTGCCTTATTTTTCCTTTAAAAATATTAAGAAAAAATATTCTTTTTATTGATCTTCTTATTCTAAAAAGTTTATTTTTGATACGAAAAAAATTTTAAGATTAATTTAAAAGAAAAACAATGAAAAAAAACACCCCCAAAATACCTATAAGGTATAAACTATTAAAAAGCCTGATTTTTATTTTTATTTTATCCGGCTTTTCTATTGGATTAATTCATGCAAAACCTATAATAAATAAATATTCACCTCTGGAGGATTATTGTACGCCGGGAAGCAGTCCGTCTTTTTATATTAAGCATTTTTCCACCTCTGGTGGGATGGAAAATATTGATCATTCTATAACAGCCGGACCGGTAGGCGGATATGCAGATTATACCGATACTCATTCTGTGTCACAGTATTCAACCATGGAAATTGGATTTAATGCTAATTTTAGTACTGCATTAGGATATAAAATTTGGATAGACTGGAATCAGGACGGAGAATTTTCTGAAGATGAAGTCGTTTATAGCACTTCATCGGCCGTATTATCTGTTTCTTCGGTGATTGAAGTACCTGAAGATGCTATGTCCGGTACTACCACAATGAGGATGGGAGTGAATTTTCTCGATCCCACGGGACCGGAAAATGCTTGTGTAGAAGATTTTTTTACTTCCTTTCAGGATTTTTCCTTTGAAGTACTTCCTTTGGTAGAATGTGAGGGAACACCCGATGCCGGTACAGTAGATACGGAGATGCTGGTTTGTCCTAATATTGATTTCTATCTGATTGCTGAGGGAGCTTCTTCTCCTGGTTCTAATATGACCCGGGTTTGGCAATCTTCTCCGGCCGGAGAAGATAACTGGACGGATATTGAAAATTCAGATAATGCTAATTTTAACTTAGCAGGTGGTGTTGATGAACCAACTGACTTCCGGTTTAAACTGCAGTGTGACGATGGGGATATTGTCTATTCTGATATTATTGAAGTTGTTGTGAAATCTGCTGAAGAATGTTATTGTACACCCGGAAGCAGCACTATTTATTATGTAAATGATTTTACTACCTCTGATGGTCAGGAAAACATTGAACATGAAATTGATGAAGCTCCGGATGCAGGATATGGAGATTTTACAGAAACACAAACAGTTTCTCAACATATAGCTCAAACCATTGATTTTGAGGTTAGCGCCAGTACAAATTCTTTAGGATACCGAATTTGGGTGGACTGGAATAGGGATGGTCATTTTTCTGAAGATGAAATAGTTTTTAATACTTCTTCTTATGTAGCTTCTGCATCAGGAACTATTGAAGTGCCCGAAGGAGCTGTGGTAGGTAATACTATCTTGAGAGTGGGAGTTCATTATTTAAACACAAGCGGACCTCAGAATCCATGTATGATTGATGGGAATACTTCTTTTCAGGATTTCACTTTTGAAGTTCTACCCTTAGAAGATTGTGATGGAATGCCTGATGCGGGAGAGCCTGTTGAAACTGAGATTGCTGTTTGTCCGGGTGATCCTTTTACTCTTGAAATAGAAAATATTTCTGATCCGGCTAATAATCTTTATCGTCGCTGGCAGTTTTCTCCTGCAGGAGAAGATAATTGGACCGATATAGATAATTCCTACCAAACTTCTTTAACTATTGAAGATGGAATAACGGCAGCAACAGATTATCGATACGCGATGACTTGTAATGATGAAGATTCAGATTATTCAGATATTATTTCAGTTTCTCTAAATCCTGCGACAGAATGTTATTGTATTCCTACAGGAACAACCAATAATCCGGATGAAATTATCAATTTCTCCTTAAATGATTTCAGCAATGATTCCGAACCGTCTGAAGGCACTAATGGATATAGTGATTATTCCGATCTGGGACCCATCACTCTGACTCCGGGTGTGGGTTATATAGCATCTATCACCGTTGGTAGCGGAACCGGAAGTCACGGTGCAGCTATCTGGATTGACTATAATGATGATGGAATCTTTAGTGAAGACGAAAAAGTTGCTTATATACCCAATATCATTCTGGCAAATACTACAGTTGAATTTCCTGAATTTATAGCAAGTAATGTTCCCGGCGAACACAGACTAAGAGTTCAGTATTCTTTTTATCAGGATGGAGCAGAATTAGATCCTTGTGGCATTTTTAACCCGGGTGCATCTGTGCCTAACGGTGAAACTGAAGATTACACCATATTAATTGAAGAGCCGGATTGTTTCCCTCCGATAGATGTTGACTTTAATTATATTACAGATAATTCAGCTCAGGTTGTTTGGGAAGCAAATGAAGAAACTCAGTGGCAGGTCACTTACGGATTAACAGATTTCGATCCCGAAACCGAAGGAGAAACTTTAACAGTTACCGAGCCTTTAGCTAATCTTGCAGGATTGGATGTGGATACTTCTTATGATGTATATGTTCAGACTGTGTGTGATTCAGAAAACAGTATTGTTATGGGGCCATATTCTTTTACCACCAACGTTACTCCACCTGAAAACACGAGACTATGTGATGCCATCGAATTGATTCCAAATAATGGATGTTCTGGTACACCCTATACAAACGTGGATGCTTTCAACGAAGTAGGCGAACCGGTCGGATCTTGCCTTAATAATTTCCACGGAACCAATACCGTTTGGTTTTCCTTTGTGGCAATAAACACAGAAGCAGTGGTGACAACAGATTTTGATGTTACCAATTTTTCTACTGAAATTGTAGTATTTGAAGCACCAACAGATTGTTCAGACTTAAGTTCTCTTGGAGAAGAAATAGGCTGCGCCAATTCATTTTCCTCAGGAACTGTGGAATTGGAAGATTTAACAGTGGGAGAAACTTATTATATTCAAATAGCAGGATTTAGCAATGCGGAAGGAGTTTTCTGTTTAGAAGTGCAAATGGAAGAAATGGAAATCTGTTTAGATCCAACTGATATTCAGGTAGATGAAATAGAAGAAACCTATGTGGAAGTGAGCTGGACAGCCGGTGGAAATGAATCTCAGTGGGAGGTTTTATACGGATTGGCAGGATTTGATATGGCTGAAGAAGGGGATTCTGTAATAGTAAATTCGCCTGCGGTGACTATAAATGATCTGGAAGCTGAAACAGATTATGAGGTTTACGTCCGTGCTATCTGCGGAGATGACAACAGTGATTGGATCGGCCCTGAAACATTTACAACCAAGGAAATGAGTTTAGAAAATCAAATTTTCACAGATTTCAACTTCAATCCTAATCCGGTTGAGAATAGTTTAAATCTAACCGCCGGAGATTTAATTGAGAAAGTAGAAATCTTTAATTTACTTGGACAGAAAGTAATGGACATTCATCCCAATCAGTTAAAGATTTCAGTGGATACGGAAAAACTTCAAAGCGGAACTTATTTGATGAAAGTTACCATTGAAGGAGCTCATAAAACCTTTAGAGTTATCAGGAAATAACTTTTGTTTGGTTCATTTGAAAAAACCCTTGAAGAAAATCTTTAAGGGTTTTTTCTTTTTTCAAAGCTACCGAAATGACTTCTTCATCAATGGGTTGTAGTTAATTCAATTATTGAACTTCCTCATTCTTTCAATCTTTTCAATCTTTTCAATCCTTTCAATCTTTCAACCTTTCAACCTCTCAATCTTTCAACCTCTCAACCTTTCAATCCTTTCAATCCTTTCAATCCTTTCAATCCTTTCAATCCTTTCAATCCTTTCAATCTTTCAATTGCTCAATACTTCGACAATCTTAAGTTTGGGAATAAAAAAACCGCTTTAGTTACTTGACCAAAGCGGTTGAATTTTTAATAAACTAACTTAGCTTATTTTACGGCAATTTTAAAGGAAGTAACTTTTCCATTAACTTCTACCTTAGCTAAGTAAATTCCTGAGCTAAACTCAGAAAGATTAATTGTTTCATTGCTGGAAGAAAGTTTATTGGATAAAACTTCCTGACCTAATAGGTTGTAAAGTTTAATTCCTGATAAGGCAGTTTCAGCAGAAAGATTCAAATTCATATTGTTAGCATCATAGAAATAAGAGAAACCTTCAATTTTTTGCTTATCCAGGCTCATATCTGAACTAAGAACAACTTTAACGCTTTTAATAACAATTAAATAAACGTCTGTAACATCATGATGTCTTAGGGCTATATGAACATTCTCTTCTCCGGCAAGTTCAGTTATATCCAATTCTTTCTCATAAAAATTATCCAAACCTCCGGGACCATTTTCGGTAACTATTTCGTTATAGCTTAAATCACTATTTAAGAAATCACTAACTTGATCTCCGGTAGCGGCATATACAGTATAATTTTCGTCGGAAAAATTGGCATCTACACCGGCAACTTCCCAAACAAGAGTAACTGTTTCATCTTCTCCTACTTCAGATAAATCAATAGCAGGAGTAACAGCCCAATTATCAGGCGTTAAAGGTCCAAATAAATTTTCATAAGAGGCAGATAATAAAAGCTTACCCCCAACAGGATTCTCATCATTATCTACAATTTGGGTTACTCTCCAATTCTGACCGTCTCCATCTTCATCGTAGGCAATCCAGTCAGCAGGTACCTCACCGGAAGGTGTGGTGGCGAAATCTTCTTCAAAAAGAATTTCTTCTTCTTGTGCTTTTGCAATAAAAACACTTAGAAATACAAACATCACTAAAAGTGTAAATTTTCTCATGGTATAAAATTTTTAAGTTAAAAGATTTGAAAAACAAATCTAATTAAAATGTTGATATTTTGAATGGGATTTTTGAGAAAAAATCAAAATTAAATGTTAGTAACAGAATTAAATTTAAAAAATATTAGATTTATCGTTGGCTTTAAACTTAAAAAGTGAAACACAATCCAATTAAAAAATCCATTCAACTATTCAGAAGAATGGATTTTTTAAGATAAATATAAATAAGGAATTAGTTTTTCAAATTTTGTCTTTTTAGTTCATCGCGAATTTCCACTAAAAGCTCCTCTGTAGTTGGTCCTGCCGGTTCAGGAGCTGCTTCTTCCTCTTCTTTCTTTCTCAGATCCCGAACTTTAGCGTAGCTCTTTACAATCATAAAAAGAACAAATCCTACAATCAGTAAATTAATAATGGTGTTAATCCATTTTCCATAAAGGATTGCGTTTTCAGGAGTGATTTCTTCACCTTCAGCATTAATTTTAGCTTCAGAGAGAATGATTTTCATATCAGAAAAATCCATATCCCCAGCAAAATACCCTACCACCGGCATCATGATATCTTCAGTAAATCCACTGACAACCGCACCGACAGCTGTAGCCAAAAGAACTGCTACTGATAAATCTATGACATTCCCTGTCATAATAAAATCCCGGAATTCTTTAAGTAATTTCTTCATATAAAATTATTTTGAATTAAATGAACGAACAAAAGTAAAAATATTTATTAAATAAATACTTATTTTGAAAAAAATTGAGAGATTCTTATTTGCTTTTTTGTACAAGCTCTAATTTAGAAAGATCGGTCTCCGTTGTAAACATACCATAATTGATGCGTGCTTTACCTTTTTCAATCCGGTCAATTATTCCAACGGCCTGACTGCCTTCTATTCTTACTTTATCATTGACTTTAAGAGATTCTATTAGTTTTCTTTCCTTTTCGCGGGCTTCCTGAATAGCTTGTTTTTTCTCTTTTTCTCTTTTTTTGCGAATTACTTTTATTTTTTGTTGAGCTTCCTGCTGGATTCTTTTTTGCTTTTGCTCTTCTCTTTGCTGTTGTCTTTTAGTTTGTTTTTCTTTTTTTGAATTTTCTATAGCTACAATTTTTAAAAATTCAGAAATGAGCTGTTTTTTGTTTTTATTTCTGAGATAATCGTCACTCAATTTTTCTATTTTTCGACCTAAATGAATCCATTGCTGATTCGAATCATATAATTCCTGGTAATCTTCCAGTTTTTGTTGAACCCGGTCATGGGTGCCTTCCAGTTTTTCTTTATTCTGAATGGCTTTGATTTTTTCTTTTTCTAATTCGGCTTTGGTTTTTATAAGTTGAGATCGCTCTTGCTGCAGCTTGGCAATACTTTGATCGAATCTTATTTTTCCTCTTTCTACTTTCTTTTTAGCACGATTGATTAAACTATAAGGAATGCCGTTTTTCTGAGCCACTTCAAAAGTAAATGAACTTCCGGCTTCACCCAATTGAAGTTTAAACTCGGGTTCTAAACTCCTGCTGTCAAATCTCATATTGGCATTCATAATTCCCTCTGTTTCATTAGCCATCTTCTTTAAATTGGCATAATGTGTAGTAATAATACCAAATGATTTTCTTTCAAAAAATACTTCTAAAAAAGCTTCAGCTAAAGCCCCTCCCAATTCAGGATCTGTTCCTGTTCCAAATTCATCAATGAGAAATAAAGTATTCTGATCACATTTTTTTAAAAAAGAACGCATGTTTTTCAGTCGGTAAGAATATGTGCTTAGATGATTTTCAATACTTTGATGATCTCCAATATCACTTAGAATTTTAGTGAAAAAACACATCACACTATATTCATGAACCGGCACAAACATTCCGCTTTGCAACATGATTTGCAATAAACCAACTGTTTTTAAAGTAATACTCTTTCCACCGGCATTGGGTCCGGAGATGACAATAATCCGATTATCGCGATTTAAAGATATATCTTGAGGATATGTTTTTTTGTTGCTTTTCTTGTTGGTTAAATACAATAATGGATGATAAGCTTCTTTTAAATCTAATTCTCTTTTCTTAGAAATTCGCGGTAAAATTGCATTCATGCTTTCGGCAAATTTTACTTTTGCTGAAATCAAATCCATTTCTGAAAGAAGCTCTTGATAATCGGAAAATAAATCCCGATAAGGACGAATCTGATCAGTTAATTCTTTTAAAATTCGATTGATTTCTTCCTGTTCATCATATTTTAAATTATTCCATTCCTGCGAAAATTTTAAGGTGTTTTCAGGTTGAATAAATACAATACTTCCTGTTTTAGATCTTCCTAAAACAGAACCGTTTACTCTTCTTCTGTACATAGAAGAAACCGCTAAAACCCGTTTATTGTCGATTACAGATTCTCTGATTTCATCTAAATATCCGGCGGATTGATATCTTGATAAATCAGCATTAAAACTTGAATCAATTTTTCCTTGTAATTGCTGTAAGGCTTGTCTCAGCTTTTGCAATAAAGGAGAAGCATTGTCTTTTATTTCTCCGTGCCGATCGATTACCTGATGAATGTTTTTGGAAATTTCAACAGTATATTCAATCTCTTCAGTTGTTTTAAATAAATTCGGATATAAGTTTTTGTTGTTTTTGAAAAATCGCAGATGTGCATTAGCGGTTTCTGAGAGTGATGCTAATTTTCTGAAACTTGAGATTTCCAAAATACTATTGGCAATACCTAAAAGATGAATTTCTTCATTAACTACTTCAAAACTATGATTGGGAATGGGTTGAGCTTGAAGAGCAGATGATTTATATTCCTGAGTTTGATTTAAGGAAAAAACACTTTGTTGAGGAAATCTGAAGGGGCGAATCTTTAAAGCCTTTTCTGTTCCCATTTCAGTTAAACAAAACTCACTTAATTTTTCCCGAATCGTAAAAAACTCAAGATCTTCTAAAGTTTTATTTGATATTTTAATCATATAGTCTTTGCTTCAATTGCAAATTTAAAGGAAATTAACCCCATAATATACAAAAGCTAATCTGATTATGGAAAGTATATCTTTATTGTGTTTTCTATATTTGCTCAGGATTCTCTTTTTTACTTTTCAAAAATATTTATTCTATGAAGATAAAAATCGCTTCCGACTGGGAAAATTTATTAAAGGACGAATTTGAAAAATCTTATTTTAAAGAACTAATAGAATTTGTGGAAGAAGAATATAAAAATCAAAATTGTTATCCTGATTTTGAAAATATTTTTGCCGCTTTTGATTATTGTTCTTTTGATGAATTGAAGGTTGTTATTCTTGGTCAGGATCCTTATCATGGAAAAAATCAAGCAGATGGTCTGTGTTTTTCTGTTTCTGAAGAAGTTGCTTTACCCAGGTCACTTCGAAATATTTTTAAAGAGGTTGAACAAGATCTTCAAATAGATTTTCCGGAACATGGAAATTTAAAAAGATGGGCAGAACAAGGAATTTTATTGCTCAATACCACTTTAACAGTGAGAGAAAATCAGGCAGCAAGTCATCAGCGAAAAGGTTGGGAGAAATTTACTGATGCCGTTATTCGAAAAATTTCGGATCAAAAAGAAAATGTTGTTTTTCTGTTATGGGGATCACATGCTCAAAAGAAGGGTAAAAAAATAGATGCAGAAAAACATTTCATTTTAAAGACAGGACATCCTTCCCCTTTAAGTGCTAATAGAGGATATTGGTTTGGAAATAAACATTTTAGTCAAACTAATTCATTTTTAAAATCTATAGGAAAAGAAGAAATTGATTGGTGATTTTTATAATGCTTCCAAAGCGATTATTTAAAATGATTCTAAAGTAGGTTCTTTAATTTGAATTGCAGGAGCTAATCTTTCAAAAAGACAAAAAGTCATTATCTTTGGGCAACTAAGTTTTAAAAAATTAAAATATGGCTTTAAGAGTGCCTACAATGCAGGAATATGCTGCAGAAGGAAAAATGCCTGATATACTTTTTTGGGTGGGTTGTTCTTGTAGTTTTGACGACAGAGCAAAAAAAATTACCAAAGCATTTGTGAAATTACTGAACAAGGCTAATGTAGATTTTGCTGTTTTAGGAAGTGAAGAAGGTTGTACAGGAGATCCCGCAAAGAGAGCAGGAAACGAATTTTTGTTTCAAATGCAGGCAAAAATGAATATTGAAGTGCTCAACGGATACGGAATTAAAAAAATTGTTACTGCCTGTCCGCATTGCTACAATACCATTAAAAATGAATATCCTGAACTTGGAGGAAATTATCATATTATCCATCATACTCAATTTTTAGCTTCTCTTTTGGAAGAAGGTAAACTGAAAGTAGAAGGAGGAAAATTTAAGGGAAAAAGAATTACTTATCATGACCCTTGTTATTTAGGACGTGCCAATGATGAATATGAAGCTTCCCGTGATCTTCTTGCTAAACTTGAAGTAGAATTGATAGAAATGGAAGACACCAAGAAAAACAGTTTGTGCTGTGGGGCAGGAGGCGCTCAGATGTTTAAAGAACCTGAACCCGGTGACAGGGAAGTCAGCGAACTAAGAATTGAACAAGCTCAGCGAACTAAGGCAGATACCATTGTAACAGGTTGTCCTTTTTGTAATACTATGCTGGCTGACGGAATGACTAAACAAAAAACGGGTGAGCCCTTAGATATTCAGGATGTGGTGGAAATGATTGCTCAAGCTGATGATTTATAAAAGATGATTTTTAGCTTAAGGAAATTAGCTGATAATTATATGCAAATCTGGAATGCTGACAGCGAAGGTCTGCTTGATATTTATGCAGATCCCGAAATTGTTATAGAATACACACATCTGAATAAAATAGAGGGAGTAGAAAATTATAAAAAGTTTTTACAAACGATTTATCACTCTTTTCCGGATTTAAAAGTAAATGTGGTTGAAGTGGTGCCCAACAAAAAAGACCAAAGCGCAGTTGTGTTTTGGAATTATACCGGTACTCATAAAAAAGATATCATTTTTGGTGTTCAGCCTTCAGGAAAACAAATAGCCATTAATGGAATTTCTTTTTTGAAGTTTAAAAACAGAAAAATTATTCATGAAAAAGGCATGCTTGACAATTTGAGTTTGTTGATGCAATTGAATCCCGGAAAATGATTTTAAATTTATAATGAATAATAGAAATTAAAAGAATGCTTATAGATTTTGAACAACTTCCTGATTCTGCCAGAGTTTGGATATATCAGGCGAATAGAGAATTTAAGGAAGAAGAATTACCTGAATTAAAAAAAGAATTGCAAAAATTTGTTGAACAATGGACTGTTCATGGAGCTGATTTAAAAGCAGGTTTTGACATTCGTTACAATCGTTTTATAATTTTAGGAGTAGATGAAAATTTTGCAACTACCAGCGGATGTTCAATAGATTCTTCGGTTCACTTTATTCAACATTTACAAGAGAAATTTGAAGTTGATTTACTGGACAAAATGAATGTCACTTTTAGACAAGGAGATTATATCACTCATAAAGAACTTTCAGATTTCAGAAAAATGGTAAAAAACAGATCGGTTTCACCAAAAACCATTGTGTTTAATAATTTAATGAATACCAAAGCAGAACTCGATGAGTTTTGGGAAGTTCCTTTGGAAGAGAGCTGGCACAAAAGATTTCTTTAATAAAATAGTATTTTTTAAAAACTTAAAGACCTTTGAGATCTTCAGGGGCTTTAAGTTTTTTTATTTTTAAAATAAATAGTAGTTTTTCTCGGTTTTATGGTATTTTACAAACAAAAATAAGTTTCTGTTTATATGAGAATAAAAATTGGATTATTGATTGGTCTTTTTTGGTGTTTTCAAGTTTTTCCTCAGACAAAAAAAGAGAATTCTAATCCTATATTTCCTTTACAAACTCAGGATTCTTTACAGCAAAAAGAATGGGTAGATCATCTTTATGACCAAATGAGTCTGGAAGAAAAAGTGGGTCAGTTATTTATGATTGATCTTTTTCCTGAAGAATCTCAGAAAAATATCAGCCATGTAGAAAACCTGATTAAAAACTATCATGTAGGCGGAGTAATTTTTTTTAAAGGAACTCCTGTTCAACAAGCCGGATTGACCAATAGGTTTCAGAAACTCTCCAAGGTTCCTTTATTGATGGGACAAGACGCAGAATGGGGACTGGCCATGCGTTTAGATTCAACCTATGCTTTTCCCTGGAATATGACTTTAGGAGCTATTCAGGATAATGAATTAATTAAAAAAACAGGTGCTCAAATTGCTAAACATGCTAAACGAATTGGTTTACAGTTTGATTTTGCTCCTTCGGTAGATGTAAATATAAATCCTAATAATCCAATCATCGGAAATCGTTCTTTTGGCGAAAATCCTAAAAGAGTAACAGAAAAAGGAATTGCTTTTGTTGAAGGTATGCAAAGCGAAGGGATCTTGACTACTGCCAAACATTTTCCCGGTCATGGTGATACTGAGGTAGATTCACACAATGCGCTTCCACTTATAGATTTTCCTAAACAAAGACTGGATAGTGTTGAACTCTATCCTTATGCAAAGATGATTCCTAAAGGTTTAACCGGAGTAATGGTGAGTCATTTAAATGTTCCTGCTTTAGACAGCAGAAGAAATCATCCGGCAACAGTTTCACATCCCATAATTACCGGAGTGCTTAAACGAAAGTTGAATTTTAATGGTCTGATTGTTACCGATGCTTTAAACATGAAAGGGATTGCTGATTATAATAATCCCGGACAAATTAGTTTGGAAGCATTTTTAGCAGGAAATGATATTTTACTTTATCCTGTAGATGTGCCCAATGGAATTAAAAAAATAATAAATGCCTATAAAGAAGGAATAATTTCAGAAGAAAGATTAGCCCATTCCGTCAAAAAGATTTTGATGGCAAAATATAAAACAGGTTTGCATGAATTTAAACCTGTTAATCTTCAGTTTTTAACACAAGACCTGAACGAAATTGAAAATGATGTGCTTTATGAAGAATTAATGGAACATGCGATAACTTTAATTAAAAACAATAAAGCGATTCTGCCTGTTAAAGATCTGGATAAGAAGAAAATAGCTTATGTGCCTATGGGAGATGCGGATGGAAATTATTTTTTTAATACGCTGAATAAATATACCCAGGTCGATGAAATTAAAGCAAATCGTTTAAATGAACTTCTTGAAAAACTAAAAACTTATGATGAAGTGATAGTTGGTTTTCATAAAGCTGACAATCCCTGGGCTTCTTATAAATTTAATGAACAGGAATTAGTCTGGCTACACGAAATCTCTATTCAGCATCCGGTTATCTTAAGTGTTTTTACCCGACCTTATTCTTTACTGGATTTAAGAAGTACGAGCAATCTGGATGGAATTTTAATGGTTTATCAAAACAGTAAAATTGCTCAGGAGAAAGCAGCTCAGGTAATTTTTGGAGCCATCGGAGCTAAAGGAAAATTACCGGTTAGTGCCGGAAGAGATTTTCCAGAAGGAACAGGATTTTATACTTCTCCTATCAGTCGTTTAAGTTATGGAACACCTGAAAGTGTAGGAATGAGTTCTTTCAGATTAAAAGCTATTGATTCTATAGCCAAAATTGCAATCGATAAAAAAATGACTCCGGGTATGCAGGTTTTGGTTGCCAGAAAGGGAAAAGTTATTTTTCAAAAAAATTATGGTTTTCAAACTTATGAAAATAAGATTCCTATTACAGATGAGTCCATTTATGATTTAGCATCTCTGACTAAAATTTTGGCTGCTTTACCCTTGTTGATGGAGTTGGAGGAAAAAGAAGAAATAAGTTTTCAAACCCCCTTAAAAGAATTACTTCCCTTTCTGAAAAACACGAACAAAGCAGATATTACTGTTTTGGAAGCTTTGAGTCATTATGGGAAATTCAAGTCGTGGATTCCTTTTTATAGAAAAACATTAAATGAAGATAAAAAACCATCAGAAAAATATTATGCTTCTAAAAAGGAAGGAAAATTTAATGTACAGGTAGCAGAAAATATGTTTATGCGTTCTGACTACAGAGATTCTGTTCTGGTAGAAATAGCAGAAAGTGATTTAAGAAAAAAAGAAGAATATAAGTATAGCGATTTACCATTCTATTTATTCAATAAATTTTTGGAAGATTATTATCATTCAGATATAAATATTTTAACCAAAACTCATTTTTATGCTTCTTTAGGAGCAGGGAATTTAAGTTTTTTACCAAAAAAATATTTTCTTCCCAGCAGAATTGTTCCCTCTGAAGTAGATAAATACTGGAGAAATCAAAAAGTTCACGCTTATGTAAATGATCAGGGAGCAGCAATGTTTGGAGGTTTAGCAGGTCATGCAGGTCTTTTTGGAAATGCCAATGATGTGGCTAAAATGATGCAGATGTATTTGAACGGCGGGTATTATGGAGGGAAGAAATACTTCGAAAAAGAAACCTTAAAGAAATTCAACACTTGTTATTTTTGCAGAAAAGATGTCAGAAGGGGAGTAGGATTTGACAAACCGCAATTAAAAGGTCCCGGCCCCGGAATTAAACAAAATTCCAAAAGCAGTTTTGGTCATACCGGATTTACCGGAACCATCGCCTGGGCTGATCCTGAGGAAGATTTACTTTATATTTGCTTAACTAACAGAACCTATCCTGATCCGGGTAATGATAAACTTATAAAAGAAAATATTCGTTCTAAAATAGCGGAAATTATTTATCAGTCAATCATTGTTTCAAAACGGGAAGAACAAGAAAAACTTCAATAAGATTTAAAAATAAAAATATGAATATAGGAATAGTTTGTTATCCTACTTTTGGAGGCAGTGGTGTAGTTGCTACTGAATTGGGAATGGAATTGTCAAGAAGAGGTCATGACATTCATTTTATTACTTATAAACAGCCGGTGCGCTTAGAACAACTTTCTCCTAATATTCATTTTCATGAAGTTCATGTTCCTGAATATCCTTTATTTCATTATCAGCCTTACGAATTGGCTTTGTCAAGTAAACTGGTGACAGTTGTCAAAAAATATAAGCTGGATATGTTGCATGTTCATTATGCTATTCCTCATGCTTATGCCGGATATATGGCCAAAGAAATGCTGAAAGAAGAAGGAATTTTTATTCCAATGGTTACCACTTTACACGGAACAGATATAACACTGGTAGGAAATCATCCTTTCTATAAACCGGCAGTTACCTTCAGCATTAATCAAAGTGAAGTAGTGACTTCAGTTTCCGGTAGTTTGAGAGAAGATACATATAGATTATTTGATATTAAAAAAGATATTAAGGTTATCCCTAATTTTATCGATATACATAAACGTCTTCAAATAGCTGAAAAAGAAAAAAAAGATTGTCAGCGGAAAGCTATAGCAAAAGAGGATGAAAAAATCATCACTCATATCAGCAACTTCAGAAAAGTAAAAAGAACAGATGATGTTATAAAGATCTTCCATCTGATCAGAAAAAAAATAAAAGCAAAATTGTTGTTGGTAGGAGAGGGGCCGGAAATTAGAAGTGCTAAAAATTTAGCTTATAAATTAGGAATTCGTGAAGACATTCTTTTTATGGGAGCCAGTCATGAAATCAACAAAATTTTATGTCTTTCTGATTTGTTTTTACTTCCATCTACCAAAGAAAGTTTTGGATTGGCAGCTTTAGAAGCGATGGCCAATGCGGTACCGGTTATTTCTTCCAATGCCGGCGGATTGCCTGAAGTGAATGAACACGGAGTTTCAGGGTTTTTAAGTTCAGTAGGCAATGTAGAAGAAATGGCTGAAAATGCTTTATATATTCTGGAAGACGAAAATCGTTTAAAGAAATTTAAGGAAGCTGCTCAGCAAGTCTCCCAAAAATTTGATATTGAAAAAATTCTTCCTCATTACGAGCAGGTTTATGAAGAGGCCATTAGAAAAAATAATAAGATGAATGGTTTCGATCAGAAATAAAAAAAAGCCCGCTCAACCGGCGGGCATTTTAAACTTTCTGTATTTTATTTTACCATCTGTATCTTACCCCAATGGCAAAATCAGGTCCGAAACTATTGTAAACATCATAATTGGCTAAAATTATTTCAGGTCTGAAATCAATAAACACCTGAAGGGGTATATCAAAAATATATTCGACACCAATATTTCCGGCAATTAAGGCAAAAGCTCCATCACCTTTGTGGTCGTGTCTTCGATCACTAACACTTCCCACTCCGGCACCTGCTCCGGCATACCAGTTAAAACCTCCGTCAATATTCCAGACCCACTGGTAAATTCCGGTCAATTTAAAAGAGTTGAAATCCCTTTCACTTCTAAAACCTAAATCAAATTCTGCCCGGTTCATTCCGCCCAAATGACGCTGATAAGAAAATTCAGCTCCAAATCCACTTCCTCCGCCAAAACGAAGTCCAAGTGCATTGGGAGAAATTTCCTGAGCCTGACTCATTAAACTAAATCCGATTATACTGAAAACTAATAAAAAAGCCTTTTTCATAGGTGGATAATATTTTGATTAAAGTGCAAATGTGTATAAATACGATAAGAATTTATGTTAAATGACGGTTAATCTATTATAAGGAGAGTGTTACAACTATTTGATCTTACTTAAGATTATTTTTTTAAATGCACATCCAATGCTTTTAGCTGTTGTTGGCCAATACCTTTATAATAGGAATCAGGCAAATCCCAGATTTCAAGATTTTTTATTTGTAAATTATATTCTGAATGAACGTAGAAGATTCCAATATCTTTAGCGAAATATATAGAGGTGGTTAAAACCTCTTGAGTAGGAATAACTTCAATTGAAGTGTCATTGGTAAATGATTTACCTGAAAGCGATAAAACCAGTCGGGAGGAAATGACGTCTTCAAAATCAGCAAATATTTCCTGACTGTTTTTAAAGCTATCGGATTGAAAGAATTTTAAATCATATTCGATTTCGACCGGAATTTCATTATTTTCCAACTCAATCTTTAAATGATTTTGATCTGAAAAGCTGGATAGCAAATCTCCTGACTTTCTGTTTTGATGAAGAATCAATGCATTTTCAAGAGGAATGATGATAGAATCTCCTAAAACAGGAAATCGAAAGACAAAATCACCATTAAAAACCAATTTGGATTCCACTTTATTAATAGTTCCTCCCGTTAGTAAAGAAGTAATTACTCCTTGATCTTCAGGTTTGATATCAGAAGAAAACAAAAAACTCGGGGTGTCATATTCTTTTATTGAATCTGTGATGGTTATGGTCTGAATATTATTTTTTATATAATGATTCAAAATTTCTTCTTCATATTCATATTTCCAGGAATTATTTTTTGACAAAGGAAAATAATTTACCACATTTTCTTTAGGTATAGCCGGACCCAGCTCATCATTTCCCGGATTACAGGAAATAAACAACACACTGATAAAACCAATAAAAAGAAAAAAATTAAAATTCATTATGATTTAAAAAGATGGTCTTGCGAAATTAATTATAGTTTTTATTTTCACAAGGAATAGAAAGCAGAAATTGCCTGTCGTGATTTAAATTTCTTACTGAAATCCTTATAAATTTTTTTTGAAAAATTTTTTCCTTCTTGTTTTTTAAGGCATTCTTTTTTAATTGCTTAAATTCGCAACTAAAAATTAAGAAAGATTATGAGCAAATATGATATTATAGTTTTGGGCAGTGGTCCCGGCGGTTATGTTGCTGCCATTCGTGCATCTCAACTCGGTTTTAAAACTGCAGTAATCGAAAAAGAAAATCTTGGTGGTATTTGTCTGAACTGGGGTTGTATCCCGACAAAAGCTTTACTGAGAAGTGCTGAAGTATTTTCTTACTTACAATCTGCAGAAGAATTCGGATTAAAAGCAGAAAATGTAGAAAGTGATTTTACACAAGTTGTAAAAAGAAGCCGGACGGTAGCTGATAATATGAGTAATGGGGTAGGCTATTTGATGAAGAAAAATAAGATTGATGTGATTGAAGGAGCCGGAAAACTTTTAAAAGGTAAGAAAATTGAAGTTACCGATAAAGACGGCCAATCAAAAACCTATGAAGCCGATCATATTATAATAGCCACAGGTGCGCGATCAAGAGAATTGCCAAATTTAAAACAAGATGGTGAAAAAATTATAGGATATCGCCAGGCTTTAGTTTTAAAAGAATTGCCTAAACGAATGCTGGTTGTCGGTTCAGGAGCTATTGGTTCTGAATTTGCTCATTTCTATAATGCTATGGGAACTGAAGTAACTATTGTTGAATTTCAGCCTCGTTTAGTTCCTGTGGAAGATGAAGAAATTTCCAGAGCTTTTGAAAGATCGACCAAAAAAGCCGGAATTAAAGTTATGACCAATGCTTCTGTAGAAAGTGTGGACACTTCAGGAGATGTCTTAAAAGCTACTGTAAAAACCAAAAAAGGAGAAGAAATCATTGAGTCAGATGTAGTTCTTTCTGCAGTAGGTATTAAGAGTAATATTGAAAATATTGGTTTAGAGGAAGTTGGGATTAAAGTAGATAAAGATAAAATTCAGGTAAATGAATGGTATCAAACCAATGTTCCCGGCTATTATGCTATTGGAGATGTGGTTCCGGGTCAGGCGCTTGCACACGTAGCTTCAGCTGAAGGAATCTTGTGTGTTGAAAAAATTAAAGGAATGAATCCTGAACCTATAGATTATGGAAATATTCCCGGATGTACTTATACCACTCCTGAGATTGCCAGTGTTGGAATGACAGAAAAACAGGCTAAAGAAGCCGGATATGAAATTAAAGTAGGTAAATTTCCTTTCACTGCTTCAGGAAAAGCAAATGCTGCCGGCACCAGAGATGGATTTGTCAAAACAATTTTTGATGCCAAATACGGCGAATGGTTAGGTTGTCATATGATTGGAGCAGGAGTAACCGATATGATTGCTGAAGCTGTTTTAGGTAGAAAACTTGAAACTACAGCTCATGAAGTTATGAAAGCTGTCCATCCTCATCCTACCATGAGTGAAGCTGTTAAAGAAGCTGTAGCCGATGCTTATGATCAGGCTATCGATATATAATTAAAATTAATTTATAAGATTTTAAAGCACGTTTAAAAATTGATTAAGCGTGCTTTTATCATTTTTAAAAAACAGAATAATGAATTTAAATTGGATTTTACTTATTTTGGGAGGACTCTTTGAAGCCGGTTTTGCGACCAGTCTTGGAAAAGTTCAGGAAACCTCCGGAACCACAGCTTATCTCTGGTTTTTATCTTTTGTAGTCAATGTAAGTATTAGTATGTATTTTCTTTATAAAGCGATGGGCGGACCCAATGCGATTCCGGTGGGAACAGCTTATGCCGTTTGGGGAGCTATGGGAGCAGTAGGAACGGTAGTGGCCGGTATTTTTATTTTTAAAGAACCGGTTACTTTCTGGAGAATGTTTTTCCTGACTACTTTGGTTGGCTCTGTAGTAGGTTTACAATTGGTCAGTCAGAAAGCATAAAGCAGTTTTTGGAATATATATTTAGTGAGGGTTCTTTGATTTTTATTGCTTACATTTGAACCATAAATTGGGGTGCCGGATTTTTCTGGCTGAGATGATACCCTTGCACAAACTGGTGCGGAACCTGATACGGATAATACCGGCGTAGGAAAATTTTTTATCAGATATACTATCATCTTATCCCTTTGAAGCAAAGCTTTAATGTTGGAAAAGATTCTTTCTCAAATTAATTACCTGGAAGCTTTAGGAGCCGGATTGGCTATTGTACAGGTTATTCTTTCTAAAAATAATAATGTCAATAATTATTTATTCGGAATTGCAGGCATTTTAATTGCCATCTGGATCTATTATCATAATAAACTCTATGCAGATATTTTACTGAATTTGTATTATCTAATCATGAGTATTTATGGATGGTTCTTTTGGAAATTTGGTAAGAAAAGTAAGCAATCTCCTATTACTTATTCAAGTCCTGAAAACTGGCTGATTGCTTTTGGTATTGTATCGGGCTGTTTAATCCTGATGTTTTACTGGCTAAACTTTCATACAGACTCAGATGTTCCTGTGTGGGATTCTTTTGTGGTTGCTTTTGCCTGGGCAGGAATGTGGCTGATGGCAAAAAGAAAAATAGAAAATTGGCTTTTTTTAAATATGAGCAATCTTATAGCCATTCCTCTGATGGTTTATAAAGGACTTTATATATATGCAGCATTGACTGTTTTTCTTTTTATTATGGGATGGCTGGGATATTTTAACTGGAGAAAAATTTATAAACAAACAGATGGAAATTTCAGTAATCAGAAAAAAAATATATGAATCTCCTCTTTTTTCTGAGGAAATTTTAAAATGGATTTTTAAGCAGAATCTTTGGAATATATGGGTTCCCGAATCTTATGGAGGATTGGAAAAATCTTTATCAGAAGGTTTAAAACTTTTGAAAGATATTGCCCGCATAGATGGAAATCTGGGGTGGACAGTAACTCTGTGCAGCGGAGCTAATTTTTTTATTGGAAATATGAAACCCGCTTTGGCTCAACATATTTTCCAAAATAAAAAACCTGTTTTAGGAGGTAGTGGAGGAGCTTTTGGAACAGCTGAAAAAGTTGATTCAGGTTATATGATAAACGGAATATGGAAGTATGCTACCGGTGCTCCTTATCTTACTCATTTTACACTGAATGCCATAATTACTGAAAACGGAATTCCTCTAAAAACTAAAAATAATTCCAAAAAAATAAAATCCTTTGTTTTACCGGAAAATAAAGTAGAAATTATTGATGATTGGAATACCATGGGGCTGAAAGCTACTGCTACTTGTTCTTTTAAGGTGAAAGATGTGTTTTTATCAGAACAGAACAGTTTTGCTTATGAAGATGTTTTCCTTCCTCAAAAGATCTTTAAAACTCCTTTTCCTGTTTTTGCAGATTTAACTCTATGGGTGAATTATTTAGGAATAGCAGAAAATTATTTAGAAGAAATGAAAACTGTTTTAAATATCATTCAGCTTCAGCCTTTTGAAAATCATTTAATTAAAACAAATCTGAGAATAAAGAAATTTGCTGAAGAAATAGAAAAACTCCTTTATGAAAATGAATCGATTTCATCTGAATTAACAGAGAAATTGCATTCAGAAGCAGCATTATCTATCAGAAAAATATCTTCATTTATAACAGAACTTCATCCATTTTTAGGAATGAGAGCTGCTGATCTTAAACATCCGTTGAATCGGTTATTCAGAAATTATTTTACAGCTACTCAACATTATAATTTTGTGAAATAAAAACGACCGATATTTTGAAAACACCGGTCGTTTAAAATTATTTATTTAAATAGAATTATTTAGCTGCCATTTTAGACATACGCTCATAAGTTCCATTTTCCAATTTATCGCGAATAGCTGAGAAAGCATCTACTGTTTTTTCAACATCCTCTAAAGTATGACTGGCCGTTGGAATTAATCTCAACAAAATCATATCTTTAGGAATAACAGGATAAACTACAATTGAACAAAAGATACCATAATTCTCTCTAAGATCTTTTACCAGAACCATAGCTTCAGGAATACTTCCTTTTAGATAAACAGGAGTAACTGCACTTTCAGTGGTTCCTAAATCAAAACCTTTTTCACGCAATCCACTTTGAAGCGTATTGGCAATTTCCCATAATTTATCTTTAAGTTCAGGCTGAGTGCGGAGCATATCCAATCTTTTCAGCGCTCCTTTTACCAATTGCATTTGCAGAGATTTTGCAAACATTTGAGAACGCATATTGTATTTCAAATAATCCATAACCTCTTTATCAGCAGCAATAAAAGCTCCTGTACTGGCCATAGATTTTGCAAAAGTGGCAAAATACACATCAATGGCATCCTGAACACCTTGTTCTTCTCCGGCTCCGGCACCTGTTTTACCTAAAGTTCCAAAACCATGGGCATCATCAACCAATAAGCGGAAATTATATTTCTTTTTTAGCTCAGCAATTTCTTTTAATTTTCCTTGTTCTCCGCGCATTCCAAAAACACCTTCGGAAATAAATAATATACCTCCACCGGTTTGCTCAGCTACTCTTGTAGCTCTTTGAAGATTTTGTTCCATGCTTTCCACATCGTTATGACGATAAGTAAAACGCTTACCCATATGAAGACGGCAACCATCTATAATACAAGCATGAGCATCCACATCATAAACAATAACATCATCTTTATTAACTAAAGCATCAATGGTAGAAACCATTCCCTGATAACCGAAATTTAAAACATAAGCTTCTTCTTTTCCAACAAATTCTGCTAATTCACGCTGAAGCTGTTCATGTAAATCGGTGTGACCACTCATTAAACGAGCTCCCATTGGATAAGCAGATCCATATTCAAGAGCTGCTTCAGCATCAACCTTTCTAACTTCAGGATGATTTGCCAATCCTAAATAATCGTTGATACTCCAAGTAATCACTTCTTTACCCTGAAAAGTCATGCGATTGGAAATTTGTCCTTCCAATTTTGGAAACATAAAATAACCTTCCGCCTGACTGGCCCAATTTCCTAAAGGACCTTTGTTATCATACATCTTCTGGAATAAATCCTTCATAACATTCAATTTTTTTAAGAGCTGCGAAAATACGAATTTTTCAAGAGTTTAGGAAATATATTAACTGAAATAGTTTTCTTTCACTCAGAGTGAAGAGTTGCAGGTATAGATTGGTAAGAAAGCATAATTTATCTTTGCAGGAAGAATTAAATTAACTTTATTTGAATTTTACAAAAGCGGAATTCTTTATATGTCAAAATATTTGATTTGTATTATGGGGCCCACAGCGGTGGGGAAAACTTCAAAAGGAATAGAACTTGCAAAACATTTTTCTACGGAAATTATTTCTGCAGATTCACGACAATTTTATAAAGAAATGAAAATTGGAACTGCAGTTCCTACCGAAAAAGAACTCAAAGAAGTGCCTCATCATTTTATTCAACATATTTCCATTAAAGATTCATATTCTGTTGGGGATTTTGAAAAAGATGCTTTACGCAAACTTGAATTTCTTTTTCAAAAACATGATGTTGTTCTGATGGTAGGAGGAAGCGGACTTTTTGTGAAGGCAGTAACTCAAGGATTAGATGTTTTTCCGGAGGTTGATTTGGATTTGAGGGAGAAATTAAATCAGCAGGTAAAAGAGAATGGATTAGAATCTTTGCAAAATAAATTAAAAAAATTAGATCCTTTATATGCTGAACAAGTTGATCTGGAAAATCCAAGAAGAGTGATACGGGCACTGGAGGTCTGTATTACTTCAGGAAAACCCTTTTCTTCCTTTTTAAATCAGACCAAACCTGAACGTTTTTTTAAAACCATTAAAATTGGTTTGCAGGCTCCAAGAGAAATTTTATATAAAAGAATCAATGAGAGAGTAGATCAGATGATGAAGGAAGGTTTACTTGAAGAGGTAAAAGAACTATATGCTTTAAAAGATAAAAAAGCTCTTAATACAATAGGATATAAAGAATTATTCAATTTTATGGAAAGTCAATATAGTTTAGAATTTGCTGTGGAAGAAATCAAAAAAAATACCAGGCGATTTGCCAAAAGACAAATGACCTGGTACAGAAAGGATTCATCCATAAAATGGTTTTCTTATAATCAATCTGCAGAAGAAATCATAAAATATTTACAACTGCAGATTGAATAGAAAATTTATTCCTGATTTTCTTGAGCTTCCTCTTCTTTATCTTCTTCTACTACCAAACGGAATCCTTCACCGTGAATATTTAAAATTTTCACTTTATCGTCTTTCTTTAAATATTTTCTGAGTTTGGCAATATAAACGTCCATACTTCTGGAAGTGAAATAATTATCATCTCTCCAGATCTTGGTTAAAGCCAACTCCCTTGGCATCAGATCGTTTTCGTGTAAAGCCAGTAAACGAAGCAAATCATTTTCTTTAGGTGAAAGCTTTTCAGGCTCTTCATCCTTATAAGTTAGGAATCTCAGTTTAGAGTTTAAATGAAAATTCCCTAACTGAAATTCAAACTGCTTACTGTCGGCTACGCTATCAACAGATTTTCTTTGAATAATAGCTCTGATTTTCATCAGTAAGACTTCACTGTCAAAAGGTTTATTCAAATAATCATCTGCTCCTACTTTATAACCTTTTAATACATCTTCTTTCATTGATTTTGCAGTCAAGAAAATAATAGGTACATCTTCGTCTTTTTCACGAATTTCTTTAGCCAGCGTAAATCCGTCTTTATAAGGCATCATTACATCCAAAATACAAAGATCGAAATCATCTTTTTTAAATTTTTCGAAACCTTCCATACCATTTTTGGCATGAGTGACATCGTAATCATTTAAACTTAGATAGTCTTTTAAAACGGTTCCAAAGTTGGGGTCATCTTCTACAAGAAGAATCTTTTTTCTTTCAGTTTCCATAATTTATTTATTTAAGAGATTATTGGTAATTTAATAATAAAGGTACTTCCTTTACCTTTTTCACTTTCCACAGTAATTTCGCCCTGATGATCTTCAACTATTTTTTTCACATAAGACAGTCCAAGACCATGGCCTTTTACATTGTGAATGTTTCCGGTAGGTTCACGGTAAAACTGGTCAAATATTCTTTTTTGAACATATTTTGACATTCCGCTGCCCTGATCACTAACTTTAAGCACAATATAATTGCCTGCGCTTTCTGTAGAAATATCGATTTTCGGAAAATCTTCCGAATATTTTACTGCATTATCTAAAATGTTGACCAGCACATTTATAAAATGAGAATTATTCGCTAAAATGCTGTCTTTTTCTGCATTCAAATGAGTGTTTATATATCCTTGCCGGTCTTCAACAATGAGCTGAATATGTGAAATAGCGTCATTTACTAATTCATGTAATGACAAACGCTCTTTTTTAAGATCCAGTTCATTGCGTTCTAATTTTGAAATTCTCAATACATTTTCAACCTGTGCATGCATACGATGATTCTCATCGCGAATCATTTTTAAAAGCTTATTTACTTTTTGAGGATCTTCTAAAACTTTTGGATTACTCACAGAATCTAAAGCTAAATTGATAGTGGCAATAGGTGTTTTAAATTCGTGAGTCATATTATTGATAAAATCTGTTTTAATCTGATCGATTCTCCTTTGTTTTATCAATTGATAAATAGCCCTGACAAAAGTCAAAATGATGATAAAAGTAAAAATGAAACTCATAGTTGACAACCAGAAAATAGAGGCGAAAATTTCTTTTTCTTTATCAGGAAAATTGATAAACAGTTTGTAATTTGTTTTTTCAGAAGGTAAAATTGAAATTCCATAAGCGCTTTCATCATTTCTGTCAAAATGTGCTGTCATAACCTTAGTGGCCAAACCACTGCTGAAAATTCCAAAATCAAAATCTGATTTGATTCCTCGCATTTTTAATTGTTCATCTATAAGAATTCTTAATTCTTCTGCATCTACACGTTTATATATTGGAATTTTTTCTGTTTTTTCTTTAATGGCATCCATTAAAAGAATTTTTTCATTTTCTTCCAGACGACTGACTCTTTCAAAACGTTCCTGAGCACTTAATCCCATCTCACCTTGCATATCTTCTTTCCGGATTAAAGTTACTTTTGTGTTTACCAGTTTTTTAAAATCAATAGTGTCTGTTTCACTTCCCGGAATATCAGATTGAACTTTATAATCTTCTTGCAAGATACTGTTGGTAAGAATATAAGTTTCATTGGTCAATTCATTTTTCTCAACATGAAATAACTGACTGAAACTCGCACGATCAGGCTGCTTAATGGTGTCAGGCAAAGCAGCATAACGAACATAATAATCATCAATTTCTTTATTTCTTATACGTTCAGCTACCTCAATTAAAGTCTGAGTCGCGTTAAAAGTAAATTGATCTTCTCGGGAATCCATATTTTGTTTTATCCAGTAAGCCTGGACAACAATGATCCCCAACAAAGAGATACTCATCACTCCGATAAGAAGGAAAAACATCTTTTTTTTCATACCAATGCGAATTTAACATTGGTAATTAAGTAAAAACGAATGATTAACCAAAAATTAACACCGAATCGCAGGTTTTTACTTAAAGAATTGAAATTTGTTTGTGAAGCTTGGCTACTTTTTCTTTTGTTTCAATTAAATCAACATTTTCAATCACCCAGTCGGCTTTTTTTTTCTTTTCCTTATCCGACCATTGATTTTTCATTCTCGATTTAATTTCTTCTTCAGTAGCCTGATCTCTTTTTTTTAATCTGGAAATCCTCAATTCTAAAGGAGCAGTCACCAAAATATTATAATCGAATTCTTTATATCTTCCTGTTTCAAATAAAATAGCAGCTTCATAAAGAACATAGGGGGCTTGTTGAGATTGGACCCAGTTTTTATAATCTTGTTCTACCAGAGGGTGAACAATTGAATTTAATTTTTCAAGTAAGTTTTTATCATTAAAAACCAATGAAGCTATATATTTTCGATCAAGTTTTTCTGAAGAATCATAAGCTTTGTCACCAAATAAAGATTTTAATTGAGAGATAACTGCTGGCGTATGCATAATTCTTTTAGCTTCTTCATCAGCTATATACACAGGAATATTAAATTCCTTAAAAAAATTAGCTACAGTTGTTTTTCCACTTCCTATTCCTCCTGTAATTCCTATTTGTTTCATTTTTTAATAATATAATCGATAGTTCTTGGGGACATAAAAACAGCTTGTACAGATTCTGGTTTTTCTATGATTTGAGGAATAAAAAATTTCTGATCTTCTCTTAATTCTTTAAAATCACATACTACTTTAAAGTCCATTGCATCAATTTGATGATATCTTGCAAGACTTATTTTAAAGGTAATTTCAACTGAAGAAGGATATAAGTTAATTTCAGTTCCGGGAGGAGCATTAATTACTTCAACCGGAACTTCCATCTGACGCTCAGTAAATTTTTCAACTTCCAACCGATAATAAATTTCATCTTGATAAAGATTAATCTCATCGGGTCTTTCCAGCTGAATTTTTTCTAAAATATCTGTATTGACATCTCTAAGTTTTATCGGTTTTGTGTAAACCTGTGAAATTGAATCTAAATCAGATCCTGTTCCGCTGATATAAATAGAGTCTGTTAGTAAAACCAAATGTTCTTCAGAAGAATATCCTGGTGCATAAGTAATATCTTTTTGGGCGATTACAGGAACTTTTTTAGTGTTTTTTTTATGAAAAGGAATGAGAATATCTTTTTCTAAAAACTCAGCTTTATTCATATCTATCGGAATACTCTTTGATAAATCATAATAATTTTCGAGTAAATTGTATTTTAAATAAGAACTGTCAGCAGGTAATTTTGAGAGATCAATTTTTACAGTAGGTTTAAACAATCTTAACCAGGCGAGCTGAAATCCTGTTTGTTGTACCCGAATTTCCAGCTGATCTCCTTTGGTTTCAATAAGTTTGTCTTGTGGGAAATTTTCATATTCCACCGGAATTTCGAGAATTTGAGTGTATTGTTGTGAAAATTGAACAATCAGCCAGATGATACTGGAAAAGATCAGGAAAAATAAAAATGACTTGGCGTTATTTTTTTTAAATTCTGATTTTATTAAATTTTTTATCTGTGAAGTCATTTTTTAAATAATTCAGGGAAAACATCCCGGGGTTCTTTTTGTTGTAATTTAATAAAAAAAATAGATTTTAAGTAACCTAAACCATATCCGAAAAATTGAAGAAAACTTGCATAAATACTTAAGAATCCAATTTTCAAGCTTTTATTTTCAAAACTACTTGAAACAAAAATAAGCAGAAAATATATAAAATACAGACTCATAAAGATATGTAGCTGAAACCCTAAAAGAAGAAAAACAGAAAAAATAAACCCGATCAGAAATAAAGAAGGAAACCAGAATACAAAAGAAAAAGTATGCGGATACCACTTGTTTAAAACCGGTCTTCCTTTTCCAAAATTATATACTTGTTTAAAAAAACTTTTCCAGGAAGATCGTCTTTTGTGAAAAACAAAAGCTTTAGGAATAAAAACAATTGAAAAATCTGCTTTTTCAAGTCGAATAGACAAATCCAAATCTTCTCCTACACGCATATTTGAAAATCCTTCTGTAGCTTGAAAAGCTTTTTTTGAAATTCCCATATTAAAACTTCTGGGTTTAAATTTTTCCAATGATTTTTTTCTTCCTCTAATACCTCCGGTGGTTAAAAATGAAGTCATCGAAAAATTTATTGCTTTTTGAATAGGAGAGAAGGAGGGATGTGCTTTATCAGCACCTCCGTAACAATCGGCATAATCCCGGGCTAAAAAGTTATGAACATTTTGCAAATAATCGGCAGGTAGAATCACATCTGAATCTAAAATGATAAAGTAATTCCCATTGGCTCTTTTCATCCCAAAATTTCGGGAAGGGCCGGGACCTGAATTTTCTTTTTTATAATAAATAACAGGAAGTTTATCTTTAAAATCTTCAGCAACCTTTTCTGAGGTTATGGTAGATCCATCTTCTATTATGATAATTTCATATTGTAAACCTTCAGCTTCCAGATTGAGAAAACTATCTAAAAGTTCTCTGATTTCTTCAGGACGATTGTAAACCGGAATAATAAAGGAATAAAACAACATTTATTTTTTGAAGTTTAAGGCCGAAAGTTAAGATTATTTAGAGAACAGAATAGAATTTTTCAAAGGTAAAGTCTGTTTGTAAGGAGTTATATTAAGTTATTTTAAGTTCCAAATAAATCCAGTTGATTATCTTTTGTTAAACGAGCAGGTTTAAGGTGATCCTCCAGTTTTATTTGGCCGGTTTTTAACCAATTTAGAGCCTGATTTGCATTCATAATTAAAGGCATTCTTTTTTTGATATTATGAATTTCTGCCATTATAGGATTGGCTTTAGTGGTGAGTAAAGTAAAGCTTTCAATTTCTTTCTGAGTAGAAGGGTTTATCCAGGAACTGTATAATCCTGCCAAAGCAAAAATAGCACCGGATTTTATCTGGATAAGATATTTTTCTTTTCTCTTGCCTTTACTATCCAGCCACTTCCATTCATAAAATCCGGTGACCGGTAAAATGCAGCGTTGATTAGTAACATCCCGAAAAGAAGCAACTTCATCAATAGTTTCCAGTCTGGCATTTAATGTCATTGATCGAATTTCGGTGTTTTTAGCCCAATATGGAATTAAGCCCCAGCTGGAAAACTGAAAAAATCCCGGGTTTTCATCTTTTATGATGGGTAGTTTAGGAAAATCAAAGGCATTAATTTCCTTTTTAGGATGAAATTTTTCAGGATTTTGAAAATCTGCTCCGAAAGTTTTACTCATTTTGGAAGAAGAAGTGTTTTGTTCAATATAGTAGCACATATTTTCGGTTTTTCATTTTAAGACAAAGCGGCTTTTAAATTCTGCCAACTTTGTATGAACCTGAATTTAAGATATTGATCTGAAAAAAGAAATAAACTAAAGAAAAAATCAATTATTTAAACATTTTTCATTCTTTATGAGAAATCGATAAAAAGTTTAATAAAGATTTTAGGTGGAATTGAAACTAAAGTTACAATTCGTTTTTAAAAAGTTGAATAAGTTGCCAACTCATTAAATTCTAAATTTTTTAAAATGAAAATGCGATTGTTTTTAAATCTTTTACTGATTTCTTTGTTCTTTTTCTCTGTCAACAGCCAAGCTCAGACTAAACCACCTGTTAATCAAGAGGATTATATTTATGAAGGAACTTCAACAAAATTTGCCATCATGGTTCCCGATGTGTTGCATTTTAAAGTAGGAGTCGAAACTGCTGAAAGAATGCATGTAAAAAAGAACGGATACAAATTTGAAATGGTTGTGATTGGTGAATTGGCCAAAGAAATTGTTGAAAATGAAGATCTGAAATCTTATCTGGATCGGGGAATTAAAGCAGGAATGAATTTTACTGTTTGTGAATATGCTTTGGATTTACTTGATGTGAATAAAGCTAAAATTGACAAGAGAATTGAGATCATTCCGCACGGTTGGCTGCGTATGTATGAACTTAAAGACAAAGGGTATAATGTGTTGAGGTCATAAAATGGGGAAATTTAACAACCATTTTTATCCATTCATTATTAACCATTAACCTCCAACCCTTTTTACCTTAAATCCTAATTCTTTTAAAATTTTCATTATTCGGGGACGATAATCTCCCTGAATAATGATTTGTTCATCTTTCACTGTTCCGCCCACGCCTAAAGCGGTTTTTAATTCACGGGCTAATTCTTCAAAATCTTCCTTATTTCCGGTATAATTTTCAATAATTGTTATTGATTTTCCACGACGTTTCTCATGTTTGCAAATTAAGGGTTCATATTGAATCCATAATCCATCTTCAGATTCTTGTTCTTCTTCCTCTGAAGGTTGATGATCGGGAAATAAAGCTTTAAGCTGATCTTTTAAATCCATTTTAAATTTTTTTATTCTTTAAGAAGTCCAATTTCAATTAATCTCTGCCGTAAAAATTCTCCTGCGGTAATATCTTCATAATGTTTGGGATTTTCCGGATTTATACACTGCGGAAGACAATTCAGTTTCATATCTCCTCGCGGATGCATAAAAAACGGAATGGAATAACGTGGTTGATCCCATTGTTCCCGCGGAGGGTTGGTCACTCTGTGAATGGTTGATTTCAATTTGTTGTTGGTATGTCTTTCTAACATATCTCCTACATTGATTACCAGTTCATCTTCTTTTGGAAGTGCATCAATCCATTCTCCGTCTCTTCTTTGTACTTGCAAACCTCCGGCAGAGGCACCCATCAGGAGGGTGATTAAATTAATATCTCCATGAGCGGCTGCGCGAACAGCATCTTTAGGTTCTTCAGTGATGGGAGGATAGTGAATAGGCCGAAGAATGCTATTTCCATTGGCAATCCAGGGGTCAAAATAATCTTCTTCTAAACCAATATAAAGTGCCAAAGCCCTCAAGATGTATTTCCCTGTTTTTTCCAGCATTCTGTATGCTTTCATCCCGGTTTTAAAAAAATCGGGAAGCTCATCGACTTTGACATTTTCAGGATATTCTTCTGTCAGATTTGCATCTTTATCCGGAATTTGACCAAAGTGCCAGAATTCTTTTAAATCAGCTTCAGTTCGTCCTTTTGCATGTTCTGTTCCAAAAGCTGTATAGCCTCTTTGTCCTCCAATCTCTTTCCGTTCATATTTCTTTTTTGTTTCTAAAGGAAGTGAAAAAAAAGCTTTGACCTCTTTATAAAGCTCTTCAACTAAATCTTCATTAAGAAAATGGTTTTTTAAAGAAACAAATCCTATTTCTTCATAAGCTTTTCCGATCTCCTGAACGAATTTCTTTTTTCGCTTCGCATTATCAGAAAGAAAATCTGCTAAATCTACATTGGGAATTTGATTCATTTCAGCCATTTGTTTTGATTTTTAAGAGAAAACATTTAAATATAAAAACAAAATCTTTAAAAATCATAGAATCTTCAAAACTTTAAAGAATCATGTGGTTTTTTGTCCGCTCATCATTAAATAAGCTTTTAAAAAGGCATCAATATCTCCGTTAAGCACAGCATCCACATTTCCTGTTTCTTCTTCCGTTCGAATATCCTTTACCATTTGATAAGGATGCAGCACGTAGTTCCGAATTTGCGAACCCCATTCTATGCTCTTTTTTTCGGATTCAATCTGATCTCTGGCAGCTTGTCTTTTTTGCAATTCAAGTTCATATAACTGAGATCTTAAAAGTTGCATGGCCTTATCTTTATTATCATGCTGAGATCGGGTTTCTGAGTTTTCAATTACAATTCCTGTGGGTTCGTGATATAATCTAACAGCCGTTTCTACTTTATTAACATGCTGACCACCGGCACCTCCGGATCGCATAGTATCCCATCGAATATCAGAAGGATTGATGATTATTTCGATAGAATCATCAACCAAAGGATAAACATATACTGAAACAAAAGAAGTATGTCGTTTGGCATTACTGTCAAAAGGAGAGATTCTTACAAGTCGGTGAACACCATTTTCACCTTTTAACCATCCAAATGCAAATTCCCCTTCAATTTCTAAAGTAACTGTTTTAATTCCGGCTACATCTCCGGCTTGATAATCCAGTTGTTTTACTTTATATCCGTGTTTTTCAGCCCACATGATATACATTCGCATCAGCATAGAAGCCCAGTCACAGCTTTCTGTTCCGCCGGCTCCTGAATTGATTTGCAAAATAGCTGTTAGTTCATCACCTTCATCTGAAAGCATATTTTTGAATTCAAGGCTTTCAATCTGATCAAGGGTTTTTTGAAAAGATTTTTCAACCTCTTGAGCAGAAGCTTCACCTTCCTGGTAAAATTCAAATAAAACTTCGAGCTCTTCAAAACATTCTACACCTTCTTCATAATCCTGAACCCATTTTTTAATGGAGTTTAAATTCTTAAGAATTTCTTCTGCTTTTTGAGAATCATTCCAAAAATCAGGAGAGAAAGTTTTTTCTTCTTCGTTGGTGATTTCTATTTTTTTGGCATCAATGTCAAAGATACCGGTTTAAGGAGGTGAGACGATTTTTTAAATCTTTTATATCATCTTGATGTATCATAATAGAATTTTTTTAAGGTTGACAAAATTAAGGTATCTGTTCAACCTTTTAAAGTTTTTATTTAAAGTTTATCAGTTTTTGTTTCTTTGAATTTTAATCTTTGCTTCCCCAGGGAGCAGGAGGAGTCTGAACCTCTTTTGAAAGATCAAATTTAACTGTAAAAAGCCGGTCACTTCCTATTCTTCTCAAATTATAAGTAAAAGAAGTGTCATCTAAAGTTATCCACCAGACATTGGCGAAAGCAGGAGCCAGCATATCTGAAGTTTCCTGATCTGCAGGGAAAATCTGCATATTCTTATTTCCGGAGTTGGTGCTGAAACCTCCGTATTGAGTTATTTCTTCCTCACTTCCATCAGGATTTCTGTGATCGTGTTTTAAAAGTAACAGATTGTTTTCTCTTTTGCTGAGCACCCAGGTTCTCGAGCGATTTTCACCTACATGAAAAGGGATTTTAATTTCCTTTTTTTCGCAACTTCTGATATGCATAATAAGTTTTTCACCTGAGAAACCATCATTTTTCTCAGCTCCTGCTATGATTTTGCCTTCATAAGCTTTGCCACAGTGTTTTTGCAGGTTTTCCCAAAAAACTGTGGAACCTGAGGTTTCTTGAGCTTTTATAAAAAGGGGAAACAGGAATAAAAGAAAGAATATGTTTTTCATCATTTTGTAATTATTTCACCAAAGATAAAGAAAAGAATGATTTTTCATCTTCTTCATTTATCTGCTCTTCTATAAATCTCTTTTTTTGATTAGCAAATAAGCTGCTGAAATAAAAATAAAAGTCCATAAAAGGACAATTAATATTTGATAACCATAAATATTTGAATCTCTGATGACACCAAAAGAAGATTTGACAATACCGAGTTTGGTGAGAGGTTCTCTGACTAAATTGGACATAGATTCTAAAGGAAGAAGAGGCGTCAGCCAATCTGTTATTTGATTTTTTTGAACCTGAACCATCATAATTCCTTTGATAATACTTTCCATAATCCACCAGACAAATAAAGCAGCAATGGCAAAAGCAGATCTTTTAATCCAGACTCCTAAAAAAAAGCAGAATGAAAAAAATCCAAGAAGTTTTAAAAAATAACCTCCTAAATATTCCATTCTTGAAAAGATGATTCCTATTTCATTAAAATCAGAGAAAATTAAACCTAAACCTAAGGAAACCAGAAAGATCAATAGAGTAGAAGCCAGACTGAGGGCTGTAATCATATAAAATTTTGACAGCACAAACTCTTTTTTGGATAAGCCATCTATGAGATTTTGTTTAATTGTATTATGAGCATATTCTACAGAAATCATAGAAACAATTAATAAAGCCAAAAATATTTTCATAATAGCGGCAAAATAAGTGTTGAAGTGCCAGATATAAGGAAAATTAAAAATTCCCTGGTCAGCTAATTGGAAGTCTATATTTCCAAATTTAAAGCGGATGGAAGCAAAAAGAATAACTGAAAAGAACAAACTGAAATAAATAATCAGTAAGATCTTTGTTGCGCGGCTATAGCGCATTTTATGAAACTCTATTCCTAATAAACGCAGCATGATTTTAATTTTGTGAATTATGAGTGAGCTCCAGAAAACGTTTTTCCAGATTTGATTTTCTTTTTACCAGATGAGAAAGAACAATATCCTGATCAATTAGAAGTTTATTAATTTCTGAAGCTTCTATAGGTTTATTTAAATAAGCAAGAATAAATTCATCATTTCTCTCTATTTTACCAAAAGCAGGATTATTCTCAAGAAAAGAAATTAATTTTTCGGGATTTTCTGAAACACCTAATTCAAAATAACCAAGATTGGCATCCAAAGCATCTACACTTCCTTCAAATATTTTTTCTCCTTTATTAATAATTAATACATGAGAACAAATCTTTTCTACCTCATACAAAAGATGTGAAGCCATTAAAATAGTGGTTCCCTGTTTGGCGATTTTTTGAATAATTTCCCTTACCTGATGAATTCCCTGAGGATCCAGTCCATTAGTGGGTTCATCTAAAATCAGCACTTTAGGATCATTGAGCAAAGCAGAAGCAATAGCTAATCTTTGTTTCATTCCTAAAGAAAATGTTCTGAATTTTGAGTTTTTTCGGGAAATTAATCCGACGACTTCCAATTTTTCATCAATTTTTTTAAAAGGAACACCTTTTATTTTACAAACCAGTTCAAGATTCTGAACGGCAGTCATATATGGATAAAAACTTGGGTTTTCAATAATGGCACCTACTTTTTTTAGAGATTCGTGGATGTTCTCTTTACCATCAAACCATTTAAAATTCCCATCAGTAGGATTGACAACATTTAAAATCATTCCTAAAGTAGTGGATTTTCCACTTCCGTTGGGACCTAAAATTCCGTAAACATTTCCTTCTTTGATATCAAAAGATAAATCTTTTACCGCAGTTAATCCGCCAAAATTTTTTGTGAGCTTGTTGACTTGAAGAAATGTTTTCAATTTTTAAAAGTTTTAAAGTTCAGTATATCTTCAGGATGCAATTATAAAGACGATAATTTATAGGTTTTGTTACAAATCATCTTTTAATGAATTAATTCCATTTCCGGAAGATTTCAGAATAATCAAATTTTAATGCCGGTTCTTGATCTTCCAGATATCCGGCCTGAATTCCTCTTCTTAGAATATTCTCAATAAAATAATCTTCTTTATTTTCTAAAGGATTAAATTCTTCTTTAAGAGAAATAGTAAAAAAACCTGCTGTTACATTATATCTGAAAGCTCTCCATCCGGTTCGAAGATCTTTGATGGTTTCAAAAGTGGTTTCTCCTGTTTGTCGATGAAGCAGCTTTACCAAAATTTTTCCTTCTGATTTGGTTAAGTCTTTAATTTGGTCTGTAAACTGATCTTCCATATATTTTTGAACCCTCCTGGTGTAAACTCTTTTATCGCGATTAGATTCCAATAGATCTAACCGCTCTCTTAAGACCTCTAATCTCTCGGCAGCCAAAACAGCATAAGGCCAAACTTTTTCAGTTCTTCTTTTAAGTAGAAGATAAGCACTTCTTTCTTTTGGATCGTCAAATTTCAGAGGAGCGATAATTTCCACTTCCTCAAGTTTGATTTTATCCGTGCTTAAAGAATCGGTATAATCTAAAAAAAGAGCATCCCAATTAAAATCTTCTTTAAAGGAAAAAGTTGAATCCGCTTCTTCTTTAATATGCTGTTTCGGACGGGATATACTATCTCTGTCTTGATTTTGAGAAAAACAAAACCAGCCACTAAAGAGAAAAATGAAATAGAAAACTTTTTTCAACCTGAGAATTTTTTTATCTATAAGCTAACCAAAAGTATTCCAAAATAATGAAATCTTATAAAAAAGATGTTCAGAATGTTTATTTTCGTCTGAAATCAAAAAAATATGTCAGATAAAAACATTTTAGATCAAAAAGCTCTTGAATTTTTAAAGAATTATTTAAATACAGCCTCTCCTACAGGATATGAAACTCCGGGACAAAAAGTCTGGATGAATTATCTTCAACCCTATGTAGATGATTTTATGACAGATGCTTATGGTTCAGCAGTTGGAATTATAAATCCTGAAGCTTCCTATAAAGTTGTCATAGAAGCTCACGCTGATGAGATTTCCTGGTTTGTAAATTATATTGATGAGGAAGGAATGATTTATGTAATCAGAAACGGAGGAAGTGATCATCAAATAGCTACTTCAAAAAGAGTAAATATTCATACCGAAAATGGAATAGTTGAAGGAGTTTTTGGCTGGCCTGCAATCCATACCCGGAAAAAAGACAATGAAACTGCACCTCAATTAGATAATATTTTTATCGATGTAGGTTGTACTTCTAAAGAAGAAGTAGAAAAACTGGGGGTTCATATAGGATGTGTGATTACTTATCCGGATGAGTTTTTTATTTTAAACCAAAATAAATTTGTCGGACGTGCACTTGATAATAGAATAGGAGGATTTATGATTGCTCAGGTTGCCCGGATGATTCATGAGAATAAAGAAAAATTACCTTTCGGACTTTATATTACCAATTCAGTGCAGGAAGAGGTAGGATTGAGAGGAGCTGAAATGATTGCAGAGCGCATACAACCTGATGTGGCTATTGTAACAGACGTAACTCATGATACACATACTCCAATGATTGAAAAAATAACACAGGGAGATGTGAAAATAGGTGAGGGACCTGTTCTGGCTTATGCACCTGCTGTGCAGCGAAATCTGAGAAAACTTTTAATTCAGACAGCAGAAGAAAAGAAAATTAAATTTCAAAGAGCAGCAAAAAGCCGAGCGACAGGAACAGATACAGATGCTTTTGCATATAGTAATGCCGGAGTGCCTTCTGCTTTAATTTCTCTTCCCATGAGATATATGCACACCACTGTTGAAATGGTTCATCAAAAAGATGTTGAAGGCGTTATTCAACTTATTTACGAAAGTTTATTAAAAATCGATGAGGGAGAAACTTTTAGTTATTTTTCCTGATATTTCTTCTTCTGAAAAACTTAAAGACTTTATCATTTCCTAAATAAAATCAATAAAAACTGTTCAAAAAAAGTTATATTGAGCCGGAAAAACAACTGATAAAAACTTTTTAAAATTTATGAAAAAATTTGATCCCGCAAGGGACATAGAAACCCTTCAATATTCAGGAGAACATCGTGGAGTAAATCCTTCCATTACAGATTCTTCTACTTTTTGGTTCGATTCTGCCGAAACTATGGCAAAAACCTTTGAAGAAAACACCGGAAATTATCTATATACCAGACATTCTTCGCCAAGTATTGTTTATTTGGATAAAGCTTTGGCAGCTTTGGAAGGAACCGAATCAGCCAACACCACAGCTTCCGGAATGGGAGCTATTTCTTCAAGTTTACTTCATTTCTGTAAGTCCGGAGATCATATTGTTTCAAGCAGAACAGTTTATGGAGGAACTTATGCTTTGATGAAGAATTTTTTACCTACTCTGAAAATAGAAACAGATTTTGTAGATATTACCAAACTTGATCAGGTAGAAAAAGCTATTCGCCCTGAAACCAAGGTTTTATATTGTGAAGCTGTCAGTAATCCTTTACTGGAAATTGCTGATATTCCGGCACTTTCTAAAATCGCAAAAAAACATGATTTAAAATTAATTGTCGATAATACATTTTCTCCATATATCATGGCTCCGGCTCAATGGGGAGCTGATGTTGTTATTCACAGTTTAACAAAATACATTAATGGTGCCAGTGATGCCATTGGAGGTGTGATTTGTGGAAGTCAGGAACTGGTTGATTCTTTAAGAGATGTAAATACGGGTGCAACTATGTTGTTAGGTCCTACTATGGATAACGTCAGAGCGGCTTCTGTTTTAAAGAACTTAAAAACGCTGGCTATTAGGATTAAACAACACAGTCAAAATGCAATGTTTATTGCTGAACAAATGCAAAAAGAAGGGATTAGAGTGATTTATCCCGGATTGGAAAGCCACCCCAGCCACGAATTAATTTCAGAAATCGGAAATATGGAATTTGGTTATGGCGGAATGTTAACCATAGATGCAGGTTCTAAAGAAAAAGCTTTTGCACTAATGGAAGAAATGCAAAATCGAAAATTAGGTTACTTAGCAGTAAGTTTAGGTTTTTATAATACGCTTTTCAGTTCTCCGGGAACAGGAACTTCGAGTGAAATTCCTGCAGAAGAAAGAAAAATAATGGGATTAACAGATAGTTTAATCAGGTTCTCCATTGGTTTGGACAACAATATTGAAGAATCCTATAAAGTGATAAAAGACTGTATGAGAAAAATAAATATCCCTAAACTGGCAAGCTATTGAAAATCTAAAAAAATAATTCGGGAATTTTTTATGTGAATTTTTAAAGAAATATTTTTGAAAAATTAATTCGAAAAATTTTAAGACAGCCTGAAATAACTATTAGTGAAATAACTTATATTTGAAAATATCACTATATTTACTAATAAATCGATTTTAAAAAGAATATGAGTTATAGTGTGCTTTCAGGAGATGTTATTTCTTATACCAGTTTAGATCCAAAAAGTCGAAAACTTCTCTTAGAAGAACTAACACTTTTTCTAAAACAACTGGATGTTCAATTCGATAGTTTTAGCCGGATTATCAAAGGAGATTATTTAGAATGTGTAATTCCTCAAGCGGGCGAAGGATTAAGAGTAGCTTTGGCTATCAAAGGATTTATTAAATCTTTGGCTGTTCAGGCCACTTCCAATATTGAAACTTCACGGTTCAGGCTCTTCAAAACCTATGGAATCCGAATAGCTATAGGTTATGGAGAATTAACCCATTATGATCCGAAAGAAGGTATAATTGACGGAGAAGCTATTTATCTATCAGGCCGGACCATAGCCGGAAAAACTACATTCAACAAAGAAAGAATTACCATAAAAAACACTTTGTTCTTTGCTTCCGATAAAACTGATTTAAACGAAAGATTTGAAGTTATCTTTAATTTACTGGATGTTTTATTGGCAAAAGCAACCGCTCGACAATGTGAAGTGTTATATTTGAAATTGCTCGGTTTATCGGAAGAAGAAATTTCCGCTAAATTAGAAATTGGTCAATCTGCGGTCAATCAACATTCTACAAGTGTAGGCTGGAGTGCAATAGAATCGGCAGTAGATTATTTTCAAAAAATTCTTTCATAAATATGGGAATCAAAGAACTCATATTGATGCAATTGCTGGCTCATATATTACTGGATTTCTTTTTCCAGACAAAGAAGTCAGCTCAACATAAAAACGAAAAAGGATTTAAAAGCCGGTTTTTGTACTTTCATGTGTTATTGTGTTTCTTGCTCTCATGGGTTTTTTCCCTGCAGATAAATTTCTTTATAGCAGCTCTGATTATAACTGTTTTTCATTTTCTTATTGATGGTTTTAAACCGTTTTTTGGAAGAATTAAAAGACTTTCTCCTTATATTTTTTATTTGGATCAGCTTCTACACCTTCTTATTTTGGTGATAGTAGTTTTAGGATTTGGTTATTGGAAAGGAATTCATCCTTCTATTGAAGTAAATCTTAATTATAAATTTCTAATGATATTAGCGGCTTATCTGATTTGTTTAAAACCCACCAATATTTTTATCAGAGAAGTTTTTAAATCCACTGATATTCAGGTGAGCAGTGATAATGAAATGCCCAACGCCGGAAAAGTGATCGGAATTTTAGAAAGAATTTTGACTTTGACTTTAATTTTAGTTAGTCAATATTCAGCTGTTGGTTTTTTAATTGCTGCCAAATCCATATTGCGATATAGAAGTGATGAAACTTTAAAATCAGAATATGTTTTAATTGGAACTTTACTGAGTTTTGGAATGGCCGTTATTTTAGGAATTATAATCACGGCTCTTTAAATAAAAAAATTATGCCTGTAACATCTTTAGCTGTCCCTTCTGATATTCCCGGAGTTCTCAAACTTCAGGAAAAATATCTTTATAGAAATATGACTGAAGAAGAAAGGAAAGATGGATTTGTAACCACTCCTTTTACTTATCAGCAAATAGAAGAAATTTTAAAAGAAAACGGACTTTTTGTGGCTAAAAATAAAAATGGAGTAGTGGTAGCTTATATTTTTGCTGCCAGCTGGAAATATTTTGAGCAATGGGAAATTTTCAATTATATGGTTTCCAGATTTCCAAATATTTCTTTTCAAAATCAAAAAATAACTACTTCCAACAGTTTTCAATACGGTCCTGTTTGTATTGATAAAAAATATAGAGGTCAGGGGTTATTTAACCGTCTTTTTGAAGAAATGAGATTGGAGTTTGTAAAAAAATATCCAATTTCTATCACCTTTATTAATAAAGTCAATCAAATTTCAACTGCCGCTCATACCCGAAAATTAGGTTGGGAAATTATTGATGAGTTTGAATTCAATAACAATCAGTATTTGGGACTGGGTTTGGATATGTCAGTTTCAGTCATAAAGAAGGATTTTTAATAAAAAAACACCCCGCAAAAATTTTGCAGGGTGTTATATAAATGACTTCTTTTAATTAAAGTTTTTTTGCATTTTTTACCTTTTGTTTGGTAATAGCTTTTTTCAAAACTTCTTTCATTTCAGAGACATAATGGATTTTTAAACCTTTTAAATATTCTGGTTTTATTTCTTCCACATCCCTTCGGTTTTCTTCACATAAAATCACTTCTTTAATACGGGCACGTTTGGCGGCCAGGATTTTTTCTTTGATTCCGCCCACAGGAAGAACTTTACCTCTTAAAGTTATTTCTCCGGTCATTGCTATACCTTTTTTTACTTTTCTTTGAGTAAACAAAGAAACCAAAGAAGTCAGCATAGTTATTCCTGCACTGGGTCCGTCTTTAGGAGTAGCGCCTTCAGGAACGTGAATATGAACATTATATTTATCAAAGATATTCGGATCAATTTCAAATTCTTCGGCATTCGCTTTTATATATTCTAAAGCGATGGTTGCCGATTCTTTCATAACTTTCCCAAGATTTCCGGTAATGCTCAATTTTCCTTTTCCTTGAGAAAGAATAGATTCAATAAATAAAATATCTCCTCCTACCTGTGTCCAGGCCAATCCTGTAACCACTCCGGCTACTTCATTACTTTCATATTTTCCGCGTTCGCGAGCCGGTCCTAAGATTTTTATAATATCTTCTGTGCTGAGTTTTGTATTGTATTCTTCTTCCATGACTATACTCTTGGCCACAAATCTCACTACTTTGGCAATTTGTTTTTCCAGTCCTCTAACTCCGGATTCACGCGTATATCCTTCAACAATAAATTCGATTTCTTTATTGTTTAACTGAATATCTGTTTTTTTAATTCCGTGTTCCTTGATTTGTTTTGGAAGTAAATGTCTTTTTGCAATTTGAACTTTCTCTTCAATCGTATATCCGGTCATATTTATGACTTCCATTCTGTCTCTTAGAGCCGGATGAAGTGTGCTTAAAGAGTTGGCTGTTGCAACAAACATCACTTTTGATAAGTCATAACCTATTTCTAAAAAGTTATCATGAAATTCATCATTCTGCTCAGGATCCAGAACTTCTAATAAAGCAGAAGCCGGATCTCCCTGATGACCTGCACTTACTTTGTCTATTTCATCCAGAACAAAAACAGGATTGCTGGTTCCCGCCTTTTTTAAGCTTTGAATAATTCTTCCGGGCATAGCTCCAATATAGGTTTTTCTATGTCCTCTGATTTCAGCTTCATCTCTGAGTCCCCCTAAAGAAATTCGTACATATTCTCTTCCTAAACTCTCAGCTATGGATCTTCCCAAAGAAGTTTTTCCAACTCCCGGCGGACCATACAGACAGATAATAGGAGACTTCATGTCATTTCGAAGTTTTAAAACAGCCAAATATTCAATAATTCTGTTTTTCACTTCTTCCAGACCATAATGATCGCGATCGAGAATTTTTTGAGCTCGTTTTAAATCGAATTTGTCTTTACTAAATTCATTCCAGGGTAAATCTAAAAGTAAATCCAGATAATTTCTCTGAATGGAGAATTCAGCTACCTGAGGATTCATCCGCTGCATTTTGGCCAATTCTTTTTCAAAATGCTCTTTTACATCTTTACTCCATTTTTTTTCTTTGGCTCTTTCACGGAATTCCTGAATTTCACCTTCACTTGAAACGCCTCCCAATTCTTCCTGAATGGTTTTCATTTGCTGATGAAGGAAATATTCTCTTTGCTGCTGACTCATATCACTTTGAACCTTGGATTGAATATCCATTCTCAATTCAAGTTTTTTTAATTCGATATTCAAGAATTTCAAAGTCATTAAAGCTCTTTCATGCAAATCGTTTATGGCTAATAACTCCTGTTTTTCCTTAACAGGTAAATTCATATTGGAAGCTACAAAATTGATTAAAAATGAGTTGCTCTCAATATTTTTTATCGCAAAAGAAGCTTCCGAAGGAATATTCGGACTTTCTTTAATGATCTTTAAAGAAGCTTCTTTGATAGAATCTATAACCGCTATAAATTCTTCATTATTGGAAGCCGGTCTGACTTCTTCTACTTCTGAAACTTTAGCTTGAAAATAAGGAGTCTCAGCAATAATTTCATCTATTTGAAATCTCTTTTTTCCTTGTATAATAACGGTTGTATTGCCATCAGGCATTTTTAAAACCCTCAGGATTTTAGCTACTACTCCTAAATAATGCAAATCTTCTGCTTTAGGATTTTCTACTTTAGCATCTTTCTGAGCTACCACTCCAATGGTTTTATTGCCTTGATTAGCGGTGTTGATTAATTCAATAGAGCGATCACGACCCGCTGTAATAGGGATGACTACACCCGGAAACAGAACCGTATTGCGCAAAGGTAAAATAGGTAAAATCTCAGGTAAATCTTCTTTCTCTATTTCTTCTTCATCTTCAGGTGTCATTAATGGAATGAACTCAGCATCCTCATTAAGATCTTGAAGTGACAAACTGTCAATACTAAATAACTTTCCTTTTCCCATAATTTTATTTTGGTCAATCTAAAAGATTGTATGTTTTCAATTAACTCTTATTCAATTAAGTAAAAGAAAATGTGGAATTTAAACACCCTCTTGCTTAATTTCGTCTTTTATAAGTCAATTCTTGTGCCAAGCTGAAAATGTATGAAATAACTGACTTTTTGTTAGTTGCTTCTTTCGCCAAGAAGAATTTTTTCGCTTTAAAATGATTAAGTTTGTAAACCTTATAGATTTAAAATTGAAAAAAGAACGAATTATTTTAGGGATTGATCCCGGAACCACTATGATGGGATTTGGTGTTATTAGTGTTGTCGATAACAAAATGAAATGTTTACAACTCAACGAATTGGCTCTGCAAAAATATCCGGATCATAATCTAAGACTGAAATTAATTTTTGAAAGAACTATAGAACTAATAGAAACTTTTCATCCCGATGAAATAGCTATTGAAGCTCCCTTTTTTGGAAAAAATGTTCAATCTATGCTCAAGCTTGGAAGAGCGCAGGGCGTGGCTATGGCAGCAGGTTTGAGCAGAGAAATTCCGGTTACTGAATATGCTCCAAGAAAAATAAAAATGGCAGTCACAGGAAATGGAAATGCAAGTAAAGAACAAGTGGCTAAAATGCTTCAAAGTATTTTAAATTTAAAAAAACTTCCTAAAAATCTGGATTCTACAGATGGTTTAGCTGCAGCAGTTTGTCATTTTTATAATGGAAACAAAATTAAAACCACCTCAAACTATTCCGGATGGGCTGCTTTTGTTAAACAAAATCCTGAAAAAGTAGGGGGGAAATAATATTTTTTAATGAATATTAAAACTCCATGAAAATCTCTTTGAGTTTTCTGCCGAATTGGCTGAGTGTATTTTTGCTTCTTCTTTTCGTATCAGAGGCAGAAGCTCAGGAAAAAAAGATTTTCACCGGAAAAATAAAAACTGATTCTCTTCAGGAAATCTCCGTCAATATTATCAATATTTCAAGACAAAAAGGAACTATCAGTAAAAAAGATGGAAGTTTTGAGATTCAGGTTTTTCTTGAAGATGAAATTCTCTTTTCTGCTTTAGGTTTTGAAAATCATACTATTATAATCACAGATTCTGTTCTAAAAAATCAGCCTGTGGAAATTCAATTGGAAACCGCTGTTAATCTTTTGGAGGAAGTAAAATTATCTAATTTTAATTTATCCGGAGATTTGGTGAGAGATGCTGCTCAGATAGAATATTTTGATCAAACCGAAGTTGGAATTCCTTTTTCAAAACATAAAAATTAAGTCAAACGGAAAAAAGACTATATACAGCTACTTCCTTTGTGCCGAACTCCGGATTCAATATTTCTTTTGACAGATTTTTAAATACTTTAACCGGCAGATTAGAAAGGTTGAAAACCGGGCTTGAAGTGGAAAGGGTAGAAGAGGAAAAAGAAAAAATAGACAAACTTCTTGGAGAGCAATTTTTTACCAAAGAATTAAATCTTCCGCCAATTCATATTGAAAATTTTTTATACTTCTGTCTGGAAGATCAGGTTTTTAAAGAAAAAAATTTAAAATCTCAACCTTTAGAGCTAATTACTTTCCTTAAAAATAAACTGACTGTTTATAAAAAAAACAATTTCCTTGATTGATTTCTTAAGTTAATCAATTTGAGTTGAAGTGGTTTTTCCGTATTTTCGCGAAAGATTTGTAGAATATGAATTTACCGATTTTACTTTTTGGTATAGGTGGCACTGAAATAATATTTATTATTTTTATTGTTGTTTTGCTTTTTGGTGCGGATAAAGTACCGGAAATCGCGCGTGGACTGGCGAGAGGAATTCGCATGGTCAAGGATGCTACCAATGATATTACTACAGAAATTACACGTTCAGCTGAAGAACAATTTGATGAAAGCGGAGGTAAGGAAATAAAAGAAGAAATCAATAAAGTAAAAGAAGATATTGAAGATATAACCGGAACCATTAAAAGAAAAAATCCTTTTTAAATATTAACTGACTTTAGATTTTTTCATCTTAAAATTCTTATTAAAACTTGATTCCGCCGGAGCTTTCATTATTTTCGCCTTTTTTTAAAAAAAATGTTTCATGACCCAAAATAAAAATCAACGTTATGCACAGAGAGGTGTTTCCGCAGAAAAACAAGATGTGCATGAGGCTATTCAATCTATTGACAAAGGTTTATATCCAAAAGCATTTTGTAAAATAATTCCTGATTATCTTACCGGAGATGAAGATTATGCTTTGGTAATGCATGCAGACGGAGCCGGAACAAAATCTTCTTTAGCTTATATGTACTGGAAAGAAACCGGAGATTTATCTGTCTGGAAAGGAATTGCCCAGGATGCTCTGATTATGAATATTGATGATTTACTTTGTGTGGGAGTAACTGACAATATTTTACTTTCTTCTACTTTAGGCAGAAATAAAAACTTAATTCCCGGTGAGGTGATTTCAGCTATCATCAACGGAACAGAAGAATTATTGGATGAGTTGAGAGAATTTGGTGTGAACGTTTATTCTACCGGAGGAGAAACTGCTGATGTAGGAGATTTGGTGCGAACCATAATTGTAGATTCTACAGTGACAGCCAGAATAAAAAGAGATCAGATTATTGATAATGCCAATATTCAGGCCGGAGATGTGATTGTAGGTCTGGCTTCTTTTGGTCAGGCTACTTATGAAGAACAATATAATGGAGGGATGGGAAGCAATGGTTTGACTTCTGCCAGACACGATGTGTTTTCTAAAATTTTAGCTGAAAAATATCCTGAAAGTTATGATGCTGCCATACCTGAAGATTTGGTTTATTCAGGATCAAAAAAACTGACTGATAAAGTTGAAGATTCACCTTTGGATGCCGGAAAACTGGTTCTTTCACCTACAAGAACTTATGCACCCATTCTGAAAAAAATGCTGGAGAAATATTCTTCCAAAGAAATTCACGGAATGATTCATTGCAGTGGAGGTGCCCAAACTAAAATCTTGCATTTTATAGATAATTTACATGTCATTAAAGACAATATGTTTGAAATTCCACCTTTATTTAAATTGATTCAGGAAGAAAGTAAAACCGACTGGAAAGAAATGTACCAGGTTTTTAATATGGGACATCGAATGGAATTATATGTCAAAGAAGAAATTGCTGAAGATTTAATAGCCATCTCAAAATCTTTTGAAGTGGATGCCAGAATTGTCGGCAGAGTAGAAGCTGCTGACCGGAAAAAACTGACGATTCAAAGTGAGTTTGGAAAATTTGAATACAACTAAATTTTTTAAATGATTAAATTTAAGAGTTATCTCTTGCTTCTGATTGCTCTTGTTTTTGGATTTGCAGGATATTCACAGGAAGAAGAAAAATATTCAAAACAAACCAATTTTTATACCTGGCCTTTTATACAAACCTTAAAAGTGATAGACAGTATAGAAAAGGCCAATCCTGTGAAATACTGGAGTGATCAGAACAAATTCTCAGCAGATATAAATGAAGTTACTTATACAAACTGGAGTGCCGGAGGAAGTAATTCTGTGTCTTTTCTTTTTAATATAGATATTAAACGAATTTATGAGAAAGAAAATATCCGCTGGCAGAATGAATTTATAGGATTGTATGGACTGAATGCGGAAAAAGGTCGTAAACTAAGAAAAACTGATGATCAGCTTGAATTAAATTCTACTTTTGGATATCGAACCAATCGATTGTCAGGATGGTTTATCTCTTCCAAAATGAATTTTAAAACCCAGTTTGACAGAGGTTTTAATTATCCCAACCGGGAACATTCTATTTCCAGATTTATGGCGCCCGGATATTTATTTTTTGGGTTTGGAGCAGAATATGGAAGAGACAGTAAGAAATTCACTTTATATCTTTCTCCATCTACCTTAAAAACTACTTTTGTGTATGATCAGCGTCTGGCCAATGAAGGAGCTTTTGGTGTGGATGCTGCTGTGTATGATGCTTTTGGAAATATTATCAGAAAGGGAAGAAATAGTAAAACAGAATTTGGGATTCTGGTTACTAATGAATTTAATACTCCGATTGCAAAAAATATTGCTTTTTCAAACCGTTTATCACTTTATACAGATTATTTAGATGATTTTGGAAATATTGATGTGGACTGGAAAGTGGAATTTAATTTTAAAGTAAATTCTTATGTACAGGCAAAAATAATTTCACATCTCAAATTTGATAATAATACCAAAACAAAATCAGTGAATGAATTTGGAGAAGAAGTAATTTCCGGTGCAAAAATTCAATGGAAACAACAGTTAGGGATAGGATTGGTTCTTGATATTTAAAAATTTTTAAATGGAATCATTCAACAAAAAAGAAGTTATAGAAAAAACCAAAGCTTTTGTAAGATCGACTCTTCAGGATGCTGAAGGTGGTCATGATTGGTTTCATATAGAAAGAGTTTATAAAAACGCCTTACTTATCGGAAGACAAGAAAAAGCTGATTTATTTATTGTTGCTTTAGGAGCTCTTTTGCACGATATAGCAGATTATAAATTTTATGGAGGAGATGAAACCATAGGTCCTAAAAAAGCTAAAAACTTTTTAGAAAGTTTGAATCTGCCGCAAGAAATCATTGAAGAGGTTGTCAGCATTATAGAAAATGTTTCTTTTAAAGGAGGAAATTTTGAAACTCCCTATAATTCAAAAGAACTGGCTGTTGTTCAGGATGCAGATCGTCTGGATGCTTTGGGTGCTATTGGAATTGCAAGAACTTTTAATTACGGAGGATTTAAAAACCGAAAAATCTATGATCCGGAAATTAAACCTGATTTAAACATGACTCCGGAGCAATATAAAAAATCCTCTTCTCCTACAATCAATCATTTTTATGAAAAGTTATTGCTTCTAAAAGATAGAATGAACACTCCAACAGGAAAAAAATTAGCAGAGAATCGACATCGGTTTATGGAAGATTTTTTAAAGCAGTTTTATGAAGAGTGGGAGGGAAGCAGATAGTTGGTCATAACTGCATTTTGTTATTGAAAATAGATTTTCGATATTCAGGAAGTAAATTAAATTTTTAAAAATTCTGCTTATGCAAAACATAGATCCTTTTTTGCTCGGAGTTTTAATCAGTTTAGCCATTGGTTTAATTATTGGTTTAGAGCGGGAATATGATCAACTCAAAGGAGAAGTAGGTATTGCGGGATTGAGAACTTTTCCCATTGCTACCATTCTTGGTTTTGTGATGGGATTTCTGACTCTTTATCAAACAGAATGGTTTTTAATTGTAGGTATGGCTTGTTTTATCCTCTTTCTGGCCATTGGTCAATTGAGAAAAATGAGAAATGAACTGGGTTTTGGAATGACAACCAATCTGGCTCTGATTATTACCTTTGTTTTAGGAGTTATGGTTTCTCAGGAATTATATAGAGAATCTGTAGCCACAGCTGTTCTGGTTGTAACTTTACTTTCTTTGAAATCTACTTTCAGATCGATTATTCAGAATATTACGGTTAAAGAGCTTTTTGCTTTTATCAAATTTGCCATTTTAGCTCTGCTGATTCTTCCTTTTTTACCTAATAAAGATTACGGAGCTGAATCTTTACTCAATCCTTTTGAAATAGGTTCTATAGTAGTTATCGTTTCTCTGCTGAATTTCCTGGGTTATTTTTTGGTGAAATTCGTCGGATCCAGAAAAGGAATATTATTAACCTCTATTTTGGGCGGTATAATTTCCAGTACTGCTGTTGCCTGGAATTATGCAGAAAGAAGTAAGGAAGCACCTGAGCTTTCTCGTGAATATGGAGCCGGAATTATTATAGCATCAGCTATTATGTTCCCAAGATTGATTTTACTGGCAGCTATTTTTAATCCGGCTATTGTTCTTCCACTGAGCATTCCAATGTTGATTCTTACCTTAATTTGTTTGATTCCGGCTATTGTCTTTATGCAAAAAGACACAGAAAAAGCTCCTACTCAAATCCCTCTTGGAAATCCACTAAACGTCTGGAATGCTTTGAGTTTTGCTTTTATTTATACGCTCATTCTTTATGCGGTGTATTATGGAAATGAGTTTTTCGGTGAAAGCGGATTGTATTATTCCGGGATTATTGCCGGTTTGGCTGATACAACAGCTATCACAATTAGTATGGCCAAATTTGGTTTAGCCGAAGAATTTTTAAACCTGTCCACTCTGGTGATCATAGCTTCTACTTTAAGTAATACAGTGGTGAAACTTGGAATTGTCTTTTTCAAAGGAAATAAAAAAACAATCCGATTGGTTAGTTATGTGTTTGGCAGTATGATTCTTGCCGGAACCATTTATATTTTATTGATGTCTTAAATAAAATGATTTTTTGAAAGTGGATTTTCTTGATTAGATTGCCGGTATGGATTCATTAACTCAAATTGTTCTTGGTGCAGCAGTGGGAGAAGCTGTTTCAGGCAAAAAGATCGGAAATAAAGCTATGTTTTTGGGAGCTTTGGGAGGAACCATTCCTGATTTTGATGTAGCTGCAGGATTTTTTACAGATACAGTTTCTGCTTTGGAAATTCACAGAGGTTTTACCCATTCTCTGATTTTTGGTGTAGGAGTGGGATTAATATTTGCCTGGCTTAGTGCATTATGGGATAAACGAGCCAATCTCAAACAATGGTGGTTATTTTGGTTTTTGTGTTTTTTCACCCATCCACTTCTGGATGCTCATACCACCTGGGGAACCAGAATCTTTTGGCCGCTGGATATTCAGGTAGCTTATAAAAACATTTTTGTCATTGATCCGCTCTACACTTTGCCGTTTTTATTTTTTCTGATTCTGGCTATGACGCGCAAAAAGGATGATCCGAAACGCAGAAAATTCAATAATCTCGGATTGATCATCAGCAGTTCTTATATGGCTTTAACCTTGATTCTAAAGGGAATCGCTTTTCAACATTTTAAAAAAGAATTGAAAGATCAAAATATTGAATATCTTTCTTTGCAAACCAAACCCAGTCCTTTTAATACTATTTTGTGGACGGCAAATGTCGAAACAGAGGATGCTTTTTTAATCGGAAATTATTCCTTTTTTGACACGCAGCCTGTGGCATTTCATTCTCATCCAAAAAATCATCAAGCTTTGGGTGAATTGATTCATGAAGAAAAAATTCAACGCCTGATTAAAGTAGTTGAAAACTGGTACACCATTTCAGAGCGGGATGGAAAGTTATTATTTAACGATCTTCGTTTTGGTTTGATGAGTGTAGATCCTGATACTGAAAAATATGCCTTCAGTTATATTTTAGAAAGGGAAAACTCAAAACTTCTTATCACAGAAGAACCCAAAGACCGAAGTGATGCAAAAAAACTTTTGGCCGATTTGTGGAAGAGGATGTGGGGGAATTAGATAAGGTAGTTTGATTTGAAAAATTTAGATTTGCCTGAGAGATTCTTGTTATTCAGTGGATAAGACTTAAAGAATTTCAGGATATTTCAAAACTTCTAAATGAATGTTGTTAGTTGCTCGTTTAGCAGCTCTACATATTGTTGGTGGCTTTAAGATATCTGGAAATAATTTCAGGCAAATGCTTCCCTAATTTCACCTTCTTATCTCGGATATCGCTAACCAATTCGGGATCTTCTTTAAAGTAATCTTCGGCGAATTTTTTAAATCTCATTGCCGTATTATTAGCAAAAATTAAATAAGCCGATTCTTCTGTTTTCTTTTTTATATAATATGCCGTAACCGGAAAGTCATTTCCATATTGATATCTATAAGTGGGAACAATATCTTCTTTTTTTCTGTTGACATCATAAGTGTGCGAAGCTACATAAAAAGAAGCGAAATTATTCCGGGCTATTACCAGAAGCAAATGTTTCCTTTTTAAATTCCATTTCTTTTTAGAATTAACAGGACTCTGTTCAAATAAAAATTCATTTTTCTCATTAGGAGATTGTAAATAAACCGAAGCAATATCTTCGACTTTAATTTTCTGCTTTTGGCCGGATTCACTCTTTTTAAATATTACCCTTTTAAGATCATCTTTGTGTGGTACTTTAATCCAGCCTTGTTTTTAGAGCCATCGGTCATAGTTATTTCTCCCTGCCAAAAGGGATTCATATTTATATACGATTGGATTTGCGCTCGACCGGTGGAAATAAATAAAAAGAATCCGAAGAATAGAAGCTGGTATTTTAAAGACATAAGTTAAGGTTTAAATTAAAATCAGCTCAAAAATAGATAATTTTAAGCATTATTTAGTTAATTAAGTAAAAAATTTTAACTTTTGTAAAAATCGAACTTTTCTAAATAATTCTGTTCGGTTCTTCTTTTCTTTCATTGTTCCTTCATTTCATATCTTTATTTCAATTCCAGTAAGGTTCGATTGAGAGCCCAAAAACGGCACATCCCCTGCGCTACGCGCTCTATTTCAATTCCAATAAGGTTCGATTGAGAGAAGTTGAAGTGTTTCTTCCGGTTCTGCCTAAAAAAAATTTCAATTCCAATAAGGTTCGATTGAGAGTTGGGATCACGAAAACGACAGACCCAAATACACAGAATTTCAATTCCAATAAGGTTCGATTGAGAGCAGACAAGGGAACAAAACCTAAAAGAAGCCCTTATATTTCAATTCCAATAAGGTTCGATTGAGAGAAAATTATACAAGGCAATCCAACCACACACAACGCAATTTCAATTCCAATAAGGTTCGATTGAGAGCGATGTTTGCAATTAAAGACTTGGACGGAGAAATTTATTTCAATTCCAATAAGGTTCGATTGAGAGTTCAATCCCGATACTTTTTAACAAATTCTCAATCGCATTTCAATTCCAATAAGGTTCGATTGAGAGTTGGCGTCAACCGCAAGGACAGCACGATGCTTATATTTCAATTCCAATAAGGTTCGATTGAGAGAAAAGGTAAAAAATGCTTACTTCTTTCGCATAGAACATTTCAATTCCAATAAGGTTCGATTGAGAGGCTAAATTTAAAGGAGAGAGCCGCTCCGGAATTGTATTTCAATTCCAATAAGGTTCGATTGAGAGTTACTCAATATTACGAGTAACAGCTATAAAAGTATGATTTCAATTCCAATAAGGTTCGATTGAGAGTTCCTTCTACCTCGTCATCTTCTTTTGTTTTTCCAAATTTCAATTCCAATAAGGTTCGATTGAGAGTAATCTAATCGCAGACGGTTGGAACTTAGGTCAAGAATTTCAATTCCAATAAGGTTCGATTGAGAGGATAACTCCAATTGCTCATCGTGGATAAAATAAGATATTTCAATTCCAATAAGGTTCGATTGAGAGCCGAAACAGAAAAACTTGGAAAGCTCTATTTCGAATTTCAATTCCAATAAGGTTCGATTGAGAGGAAAGACCTCTCTAATTAACGGATTAGACGACCCATTTCAATTCCAATAAGGTTCGATTGAGAGAAAAAACAGATAATTACGTAGGTAAAACAAAAGAAGAATTTCAATTCCAATAAGGTTCGATTGAGAGTCATTATGATATACGAAAAGTAAAAGCGAGATGGGAATTTCAATTCCAATAAGGTTCGATTGAGAGAATCAAAGAATTAGAAGATCCAAATCAACCATAATAATTTCAATTCCAATAAGGTTCGATTGAGAGACAAAGCGAAACAATAACTTTAAAAATTAGAAATTAATTTCAATTCCAATAAGGTTCGATTGAGAGAAAAGAGATATGGCCACTAATACTTGGTATTCTATAAATTTCAATTCCAATAAGGTTCGATTGAGAGAGCAGTAGAAGACCCCATAAAAGAACAGTTCATCGCATTTCAATTCCAATAAGGTTCGATTGAGAGAAAAAAAAGAATTCTGGAATGAACTTATAGATATGTATTTCAATTCCAATAAGGTTCGATTGAGAGATTTCTTCTTCATTATATTTTGGTATTATTATTTCAATTTCAATTCCAATAAGGTTCGATTGAGAGAAAGAAGCATATTGATTCATTAGAAGTTAGAGATGATTTCAATTCCAATAAGGTTCGATTGAGAGAGAAGAGGCAAGACAAAGAGTCGCTGTTGCGGAAGCATTTCAATTCCAATAAGGTTCGATTGAGAGTCACGTCAGTTTAGATATTTCGGTTGCAGGAATTAAATTTCAATTCCAATAAGGTTCGATTGAGAGTAAAATTCAAATACCGGTATATCCTTAAGGTTGCTTCATTTCAATTCCAATAAGGTTCGATTGAGAGGAAAAGTTTTACGGCTTTTGTTTTTCCCATTTTCATTTCAATTCCAATAAGGTTCGATTGAGAGGAATAAAATCAAGTTGAAAGAGTCCGAACTTCCGAATTTCAATTCCAATAAGGTTCGATTGAGAGGATGGGCAATTACGGGGGAGAGAGGACACGAACTTAATTTCAATTCCAATAAGGTTCGATTGAGAGTGGCTTATGTTTGCTGATGTTTCTATAATAAAACCTCATTTCAATTCCAATAAGGTTCGATTGAGAGAAGAGTGTCCTTTATAGTATTGTTTTCTTTTTCATAATTTCAATTCCAATAAGGTTCGATTGAGAGATTTGATCTGCTGTCTTATGATCCGCTTTAATCTCAATTTCAATTCCAATAAGGTTCGATTGAGAGGCATAAATTTTATTGACTAAATGAGCTTTCTGTTGCATTTCAATTCCAATAAGGTTCGATTGAGAGAATTCTATTTCAGTTGCATTTGGTTTAATCCATTCGATTTCAATTCCAATAAGGTTCGATTGAGAGACCTATAAGCAGCCTCACTGTTGAAGTTATATTTTCATTTCAATTCCAATAAGGTTCGATTGAGAGGAAGAAAACGCAAAAGCACAAGCGCAGGCCGGTAAATTTCAATTCCAATAAGGTTCGATTGAGAGTCGTTAATAGCCTCGTTCATTTCATCTCTGAAATCCATTTCAATTCCAATAAGGTTCGATTGAGAGTTAAAAGTTCTTGATATATCGGATAAAGAAAAGGTCATTTCAATTCCAATAAGGTTCGATTGAGAGCATCGACTTCTCCGTTTTTACCTTTCATTTTGCGCTATTTCAATTCCAATAAGGTTCGATTGAGAGTATGGAATGAATTTCAAAATACCCATCGTCAACTCATTTCAATTCCAATAAGGTTCGATTGAGAGACGGATATTTGATAACTCAAAAGTTTAAAAAGAAAATTTCAATTCCAATAAGGTTCGATTGAGAGTTAATTTCAGAAAGGATTTCAAAACAGAGCTTCCTGATTTCAATTCCAATAAGGTTCGATTGAGAGGTATCCTGAAAATCAGATAGGAGAATTGTCTTATTTATTTCAATTCCAATAAGGTTCGATTGAGAGTTCGAGGTTAATACTTCCCGTTAATTTTCTTTCTACATTTCAATTCCAATAAGGTTCGATTGAGAGTAATTTAAGAGGAACGAATATATATGTCCTCTTCAAATTTCAATTCCAATAAGGTTCGATTGAGAGCGTGTTATTCTTCGTTTTAAAATTTTAGAAAGGCAAATTTCAATTCCAATAAGGTTCGATTGAGAGATTTTAAAATAAGGGCGTCGCAAGCAGGCATATTAAATTTCAATTCCAATAAGGTTCGATTGAGAGAGTTGACAGATATACGCCAAATCAAGTATTTATTGATTTCAATTCCAATAAGGTTCGATTGAGAGGGTTTTAACTTCCGCTTTCTTAGCAGAAACAATCAAATTTCAATTCCAATAAGGTTCGATTGAGAGATAAAGAAGTATTAACAAGAAAATATTTTAAATAAATTTCAATTCCAATAAGGTTCGATTGAGAGTCCAGTGGTTTTGCTTTGGGTTCCAATCTATTAAAAATTTCAATTCCAATAAGGTTCGATTGAGAGTGGTGGTTTTTGATGATATGGATAGCCGCTTCCCAAATTTCAATTCCAATAAGGTTCGATTGAGAGATGGCTTGGCACTTCCACAGCCCAACTTGCACAAAATTTCAATTCCAATAAGGTTCGATTGAGAGAAACTTTCCTAAGCCTTTTATAAAACCTAATCCTGAATTTCAATTCCAATAAGGTTCGATTGAGAGATTAACTGAAAGCGGATGGGTTAATGTTCCTGTTTAATTTCAATTCCAATAAGGTTCGATTGAGAGTCTAAACCTAAATGCTTTATCTTGATTCAGCGGTATTTCAATTCCAATAAGGTTCGATTGAGAGGGGATTATCACTCCGGTTACCATATAAATTTTGTATATTTCAATTCCAATAAGGTTCGATTGAGAGTACTACATATTTTTGTTTCATCCGGCGCACAGAATATTTCAATTCCAATAAGGTTCGATTGAGAGTGCGCTGCTGTCAGATTTCCGATTTTTGCTAAAAGCATTTCAATTCCAATAAGGTTCGATTGAGAGTTTATGGGAATTAACCCAAAGAGACGCGTTAGTAAAATTTCAATTCCAATAAGGTTCGATTGAGAGTAAGTTCGTGTCCTCTCTCCCCCGTAATTGCCCACTCATTTCAATTCCAATAAGGTTCGATTGAGAGTTGTTCAATCATCTCATTAATCTTTAGAAGTAACGGAATTTCAATTCCAATAAGGTTCGATTGAGAGAAAGAGTGTCCTTTATAGTATTGTTTTCTTTTTCATAATTTCAATTCCAATAAGGTTCGATTGAGAGAGTCAATCGGATATGCTGGAGGGCTATGTATGGGAATTTCAATTCCAATAAGGTTCGATTGAGAGACGGCGTTGGCTTCATAATACTTTAGGCTGATGTATTTCAATTCCAATAAGGTTCGATTGAGAGTCGAGGTTAATACTTCCCGTTAATTTTCTTTCTACATTTCAATTCCAATAAGGTTCGATTGAGAGGCAGTTTTCTAAGGCTATTTTAGTAGCCAGAATAATATTTCAATTCCAATAAGGTTCGATTGAGAGCGTCAATCGGCTTCACCAATTCGGCTGCCGTTCTGTATTTCAATTCCAATAAGGTTCGATTGAGAGAGCTTTTCAGCTGCTTGTTTGATTGCGTCTTCAATATTTCAATTCCAATAAGGTTCGATTGAGAGTGTTTGGGACTTAATATCATCTTAACTTTGTCTTAAATTTCAATTCCAATAAGGTTCGATTGAGAGTATGATTTGAAGGGAAACTTAAGAAGCTTCAAGATATTTCAATTCCAATAAGGTTCGATTGAGAGCGACCTTTATGGAGCCGACCTTGAAGGAGCCAACCTATTTCAATTCCAATAAGGTTCGATTGAGAGTCAGCCCGCCGTTTGTGATATGCCGCGTTCGCTTTCATTTCAATTCCAATAAGGTTCGATTGAGAGGCATCGAAGCCCTCGGTGAAATCCAGCTCAATAATATTTCAATTCCAATAAGGTTCGATTGAGAGCGATAGCCTGGAGCGATTTCGGAAACTTTCCTGGGAATTTCAATTCCAATAAGGTTCGATTGAGAGTAAATTGGAAAGCAAGGCAATAGGATTTAGTGATGTATTTCAATTCCAATAAGGTTCGATTGAGAGAATAGGCGAGTTAAATGATAGAGGTTATCCTGTATGATTTCAATTCCAATAAGGTTCGATTGAGAGAAATCTGAATTGCAAATCGTAATTCCCTTCGTTGTATTTCAATTCCAATAAGGTTCGATTGAGAGGTGGCAGGTATTAGTTGCATACAATCAAGGCGGTACATTTCAATTCCAATAAGGTTCGATTGAGAGATCCATCTTTTCTGGTGTATTTTTTATTATGTATTATTTCAATTCCAATAAGGTTCGATTGAGAGTCGCGAATATAATAAAAAAATATAAGTGAAAATCAAAGAGTTAGATTTGTTTTCACTTCAACTTTTTCATTAAAAAGTCGTCAATGTCCTATTATACAAAAATACCAGGACAATGACGACGCTTTATCTATCTGATTATTAGAGTTTTATTTTTTCAATATGTCAAAGAACGAATTTCATTCATCGCAAAAATGAAGTTAGACGACTAAATAAATGAATCTAATTCATTTTTCTCTTTTCCAATAACTTCTTTTTTTAACCAGTCTTCATTATTACTCGTAAAGATAATTAAACTATCATACTCTTCATCCATAATCTGACGAGCTTTAAATTTTAATTCCCGCAGCTGAGCAGGAGTGAGCGCCCCTTCAAAAACCGAATTCTGAATCCAGTTTAAATACTGCCGGCAAAGCTTAAGCATTTTACCAACTCTTTTCTGACCGATATCGTAAACTAAGATTATGTACATGTTGATTGAATTAGATTGAAAATAGATTGAATGAGATTGAAATAACTGAATTAATTGAAAATAGGACTGTATCAATCTCCCACCGATCTCCCACCGATCTCCCACCGATCTCCCACCGATCTCCCACCGATCTCCCACCAATCTCCTCAACGGTTTATTCGTTTTCTCATAGAGGCTAATATTTTTACAATTTCCAAACTTTCTTCATAGATAGTTCGAGTATTTTCATTGTCAATAATTCCTGAGGCTATTAATAAGTCTAACCACATTTCAGTTTCGTCAGCTTCTTCAACAGCGATGGATAGTTTGCTGAAGAATTCTGCTTTCGACCTTCCTCTTAATGCTGCTCTATAATTGGCATAAGTCGAAGTGCCTGATTTTGTGAGTTGATAATTTAAAACTCTTCCAGCCGTTCCTTTGTCCAAAACTTCGGATAGTTGAATGACTTTTAAAGAGAATTCACGTAATTTTTCACGAATTTCAATCTTATACTTTAACCAACTGTCATTTTTCATATTTAAGTGAATTAAATTTTACTTAAAATAATAAATCCCCACCAATCTTCCATCAATCTCTCACCAATCTCCCATCAATCTCCCACCAATCCCTCACCACCAAGCCTTGAAAGGTTTATAATCTTCAATTTTCATAATGTGCTTAATCAATTTGTAAACCTCTAATTTTACCAGATGTTTGTAACTAACATGTTTATTGAGTTTCCGGTGCTTGATAGTTTGATTCAAACGTTCTTCCCAGGATTTTAAAACTTTCTTTTTGCCGGAATCATTTAACAGACAGTAGTTCATTTTTTTATCAAAGTCTTTTTCACCTAAAATCTTTTTATTTAATAAACTAAAAATCAACCGGTCAACTAAAATCGGTTTAAAGACCTCTGAAATATCCAAAGCCAAAGAATATCGTCGATACCCGGGTTCGTGTAAAAAACTAATAGTTGGGTCCAGTTGTGTGTGATAAATGGCATCCAAACATAAAGTATAACACATCATATTGGTAAAAGAGATCAAAGCATTTATTTCATTTGACGGCGGTTGCTTTATTCGATTTCCCATTTTAAAATCCGGGATGATTTCTTCGAATGCTGAATAGTAAGTCAAGCGCATGTTTCCTTCCCATCCCATCAATTCGTCTATCTTTTTTGCTTTTTCCTTTTCCTGATTATACAATTCAATCTGATAGATTTTCTCGGCCAGATCCCGCTCCCTTCTTTGATAATATTTCAAATTTCGTAACATATTGGCAGCAGCTCCTTCTACAAATTGTTTCGCAATTTCCATTCGGCGTTTGTGGGAGGTATAGCATTTGACTTGCTCGACAAGAACTTTTCCGCTGAGCAAATAATCTTTCGGCATAAAGCTGCCGGTGTAGTGTTCGTAATAATCAAAAAAATGAATCGGTATTTTATTTTTTCCTAAGAAATTATACATCGCAGAATTGGCGTCCAATGAACCAAAACAATATAAATTCTTAATTCCTGCGACGGGTAAATATTTTGCCGGACCTTCTTTTCCATGTTCATCCACAGGAACAAAGCGAAGTGTATTGTCTTTTCTGCTTAAACGACCGGGATTGAAGAGGTAATAACTTTTTTTCATTTTCTTTTTTTTTGATTGAATGAGATTGAATAGGATTGAATCAATCTCCCATCAATCCCCCACATAACAAAAATCATTATAACTACAACTTCTGCAGATCCTTGCCTTGATTACCGGCGGGCACACTTTATTATTGACTACAGTTTCAATTTCTAAAATAGTTTTTTTCAAATAAGTTATATCCTCTTCATCTAAGTACACTTCTTCTCTTTCCCGCAATCTTGGATATTCCAAAATGCCTTTTTCTGTTTCAATGTCATTTAATTCCAGTAGCCACAGATAAAATTTCACTTGCCAGATATGGGCTTGTTCAACTTTATTACTGCGTTTTGTTTCGTGAACTACTTTATCTCTGGTATCAAAAAAGTCAATTTTCCCCACAAGATTAAGACCTTCATATTCTGCTGATAATTCAATTTGTGAATACCGCTCCGAGCGTTGTTGATAAGATTCTTCTTCAATAATTTTCCCGTCAGCAACCAGGTCGGAAGTCTGTTCCATGTTAATTCCATTGGCGTGTAACCAACATTCTCTGGGACACACTCTATAAAGATTAACCAATGTGGCATTAATATTTCGCATGGCTATAAAAATTGATTCTCTATATTTTCAAATGCAAACTCGTCAATACCACTTTTTTCTGAATAAAAGTCCTGCCATCTTTCCATATAAAAATATCCAAATTCACTTTTTTCTATATCCATAAATTCAATAAACTTTTTTTTGTTTTGCGGAGATGAAAATAAAGAGAAAGTGTATTTCGAAATTATTGATTGAAGTTGTTTTAATTGAATTTTCTTTGAGAAAAAAGACTGTGAGGATCTTATCAGGGATAGATATAAATCGAAAATTAATTCCCCACAAATCTTATTTTGTTCATTAGGATAAATTTTGTTTTCTGACAAAAAACTCAGCTCGCTTTTGTTAAAAATATATTCAACTTCATTCTGATTTTCGCCATCAATTGTAACCGGAATAGACATTGGAATAAAACAGCTAAAGTTCTCTTGGTCTATAAGTTTAAACTCTTCAGAAACAGATTGAAATTGCAGACTCTCAACTTTGTCTATATAATCGTTTATTCCTACAAAGTTGGTATCGATATTTCTTTTGTTTTTAAATTCAATAATTCTTTGATATAGGTAATCAAAGTCTTTTGTGTTTAAAATATTTTCTTTTTCTTCTTGATTTAATTGCTTTGTTAGTTCATATCTCAGGTCTTTACCATAAATAAAGCTTTCTTTACTATAATTAAATAAGAATAACTTGCAGTTTTCTTTATTTACATTTCGATTTATTCTGCCTGCTAATTGCTCATCACTATCCAGTAAAGAACTGTCTTTAAATCCTAAATCCATGTCAATATCTACACCTGCTTCAACAACCTGAGTAGTTACTAACAAAATCTTCTTCGTTCTATTTTTCTTGTTTTTTAGATAATTGATTATATATTTTCTTCTATGTGAAAGGATGGTTCCAGACAGCACAAAAATTTCATCAAAAAATCCGTCATTTACTTTTTGAATTTCTCTTTCAAATACTGTTGTTGCATTCTTAAAAATAAATTCAACAACAGTATAAACACTGTCTTTGGGTTTTGAAGCACCACTATCAACTTCTGCGTATTTTTTAGATTCGCTTAATACTTTTTGCGCTAAAACTTCTAAACTAATTCGATTATCAGTTAATGAATAATCAAAAGTAACTCTGCCAGAAAAATTGATGTTATTGAAATACTCCGTCTTGGCATTAGGTAAAAGATAAATCACATCATCATCACTTAAGCCTTTGATTTCCATGTTGGCAATTTTAGGTAAAGTAGCTGACATTAAAATGAAGCGAATATTATAAAGACTAGCATATTTCTTTATAAGATATAAAATCTTGTCCCAATGATCTGGATTATAGGATTGTAATTCATCTATTACCACCACTGAGTTAGCCAATCGATGAAGCAAGTAATTTTCTTCTTTAATATTCGTTTTTAATAAGTCAAAAAACCGAACGTGAGAGAGAAGTGTGAATGGATAGTTGACGAACAATCGATTGATATAGTTTCTTTGTTTTGACCCATAAACAGCATCTTCTTCATCACCTGATACTTCTTGCCCATAGGAAGCTCGGGAATGCAAGGCAACGATTTCATTGTCTAAAAGACCTAAGTTTTCTTTTAAGCTTTTAAAAGTTTGATCTATTAAGGTCGTGAAAGGGAAGACATAATACACTTTATTTAAAGTCTCGTTTGCCTTTAACAGTTCTAGTGTTAAAAGCATTGAAATATTTGTCTTTCCTCCTCCAGTCGGAGCTTCTAAATAAAATAAATTCTTGTCAGTGTTTTCCCGAATATTCAAAACAGCTTCGGTTGCCATTTGCTGACGCAATAAATTCAGGTTTTCCCCTTTTTTCTCTTTTGGCTTAGAACTTAAATCTATATTCTTCAGCTGATCATAAGTCCATTTATTAAAATTCCGTTTGCTTTTATCTTCATCGATCCATTCTCTTTGAGTGACTTTGTCATACAACTGATCAATGCGGGTTGAAGTTAATATTCCTAAGTCCCTTATCTCAAATTGATTCATAAATTCGTTTGTGGCCAAGTAATCAGAAGTGGTTAACAGAGAAAAATTTAAACGGATTAATTGGTACAAAGCATAAGAACTTTCAAATTTTTTAAAATCCCCCCGAACAAATAATTGATCTATATTTTGAATTAACTTAAGAATTAATGGATTTGTGTTTTGATTTTTAAATAAATCCAGATAGCTTTTCAGTTGTTCTGTCCGTTTACTTTCACTTATTAATTTTTGCCAGAAATCATTTTTTAAATGATAGCTGTGATGTCTGTAAATCGGATATGCAAGTAATATAGTTATTGTGAAAGCACAGTTTAGTTCTTTGGCTTTAAAATGGTGGGTAGCATCGTTCAGTTTATGATTTAGAAAAATAAAGGCACTTAATGTTGAGTGCTGAGAATCAATTCCATTTTCAGGGTTTTCCTTTTCTTTAAAAGAAAAGTTTTCCAATTTTTCTGACTGAAATTTTTCATTTATTTTTCCATGGTCATGATAAAGAATTGTGTGAACAAACAATTCCTTTATCCAGTTCGCCAGCTGTAAAGAATAGAGGTTTTTTTCATTTAAATACTCACTTATCAAATTGTCAATAATGATATCTAAGCCGTGGTGTTTTATTAACCTTTTGCAATACTTTTGAACTAAATCTAAATGCTCTACTAAAGTTTCAGGCTTATTATTAAATTGATTTGCTGAATGAGCCCAATAATCCTGATGGTTTTTTAAAATCTTATTTATAGCATTTTTTTTAGAATATAGCTCTATAATCTGATGAGTTGATTTAAATAAGTTGGGCATAGCGATCCAAATTTTTTAGGTAAAATAAATTCGGAAGGTTTTCCAGATTTTTTATTGTATAGTTAGTATAAACCACTTCTTCCATTTGATATTGAATTAAATTCATATCAAAATCAACAGGTAATCGTTCAAAGTAAATAAAAGGAGTTTCTTTAAAATCATCAGATTCAATAATATCGAAAAAACTCAGATCTTCATTTTTTTCAACATTATTCTTAATGATTTGATTTCGTATAAAAAGAGTTTCTAACTTTCCTGAAAGATGATCTTCTGAGTTCACTTCTGAAAATTCGTAGTCCATAAAGTTATTCCACCACGCTGTAAACTCATTTTTACCAAAATAAGGAATGAATTCAGATTTCTTATTTTTTAAATTGTTGTATAACAAAACTTCATCATCATTATCAAGCGCTAAGAGTATAAAGATTCTATATTTTGGTGCTATCAAAGTGAGTTCTTCTGTCAAAAATGTAGCTCCTCTATTAGCATATCCAACTGTATTTGAATATTTTATTGGTGTTTTAAGATAATTCCCCTGTTCGTGATCCAGGGGAGTTATCCCAATTTTTAAATGGTTGAGTCGTTTATAGTATTCTGGAAACTCTCCTTTTTCTTTATATCCCTCTAATCCGATTATCGCACCTAATATTCCTAACACCGCAGGGCGATGAATTATATTATAGGAAACATTTAAAGTGTTGTTGGATTCAGGTTTTCGAAAAAAACCAAAATCGCTTTCTATATCAAAAGAGATTAATTTCATAACTTGAAAGTTTATAGTGTAGCAAATACAGCTTTTTCAGGAACGTTTACTACCTCCGTAACCGATTGATTGTAATAAATCTCCACGTTTTCAATTTCATTGGCAACATGATCTTGCGCTAAGTATTCTTTTACTTTTGCTAAATCAATAACCCCTTCTTCGTCGATATCGACAAACTCAATAAAAGAAGGCATCACCATTTTTGAATTATCTTTTAGTTGAATCCAAAACATCAATTCATTCTCGGTTCCAGCTTTTGCAGCGCTATCATAATAACTTGCTCCTTTTCGCAATCCTTCTTTAAGCTTATCGATATCATCATTAGTTAATCCTTCACCACCAACTCTCTTCACATCATCTTCGATATTTTTGGGATTGACAGAAAAATGATGAACATAATGGCCTTCCTCTAATCTTGATTGACTACCTAAGGTTGTCATTGTACTATCTTTACTACTTGCTCCAGGATTTCTGAATGGCGACATTATTTGTTCAGAATAGATAACATCTTCTGGAAAGCGATTTAAACCATGAGTTATCTGACAAGTTCCATGTACAGATATATTTGTTTTTCCTGCATACGTACCACCAAATAGTTTGACATCTAATCTTTTTAAGATGTTTCCTAAAATTTCTTTACGAAGTTTCGCTCCTGAACCTTGCATTTTACCAAAATGCAACTCATAGGTTTCATCCAAAGTTCTTGGAGACATATCATCTGTTAAAGATTTAAAATAGAACACCTCTTCTCCTAAAGCATTTTTCCAAAAGTTTCGAATAGAATATTTTAAAGCTTTATCTGTTGCATAAACTTTTCCGTTAGGAAGTCTTCTTGGTTGTCCTGAAAAATCGGCGTTGTAGTTTGAGTTAATTGATTTGATAATTACAAAGCCATAAACGCGATTGTTAAATTCTTGTGCCATAATTTATTGATTTTGGTTTTTATTAATAGTACTAAAGAGTTGATTATTAGAAAATAAGCCGGATAATAATTGAGGTTGTAATTTTTTCATGTTTTGAGCTGTATCATAACTCAAAACAAAGGAAGCTACCTTCTCAAAATTCCTTGAGAAATTCTCATGTTTATACCTTGCAAAATCATCTGCAATATTTTCCTGCAGTGCCTTGCAATTTGTTTTTTGAAGATAAGGTTCCATCAACCTAAAACTAGTATCTTCACTTTTACTTTTACTTAGTAAGTAGTAAATTACTTGTCCTGCAGCAAAAGCAAAATGTGCATCTGAGGCAGTTTCTAAATCTGCCTTTTCCTCGATTAAATCAGAAACAAAATCCTGATATTCTTTTAGTTTACTTGCCATATTTATATTGTTTTTGTGAAAGAAATTATATAGACTGTACCAGTAGTTCAGTTTATTCTTAATACCATATTCATTTGCATTTTTGAAATCATCTAAAATGGCATTAAAAATTAACTCATCGAATTCTTTACCTCTGATGGTGTTACGATTGGATTTATAAACATAATCGTAAATTGCTTTACGATATTTGTTAAATGATAAAAGTGTTAAAGGCATTCGTTCATATTCATCAGATTTAAAATCAGAAAAGTAGTTTACACGATGATATTTGTTCTGGATTAAGTTTTTAAATACTCTGTCTTCTAATTCAAAAACATTAGTCAATTCACCATAATGTTTTAATCCTTTTTGTTCTTTAGACCTTATTCCAAAAAGGTTGGAGATAGGAAAACTCTCACCGTTTTTCAATTCATATTCAAACTTTGGTACGAAATCGAAATCATTAAAAACAATTCCTTCTCTTGTATTTGACCAATTCAGTAAATAGTAATTCTGGAAATCATCTTTATAACTTTGATAAAGAGAACTGACTATATCCCTAAAGCTTCTTTTACCATCTGCATACAAAGCAATCACTTCTTTTTCCAACTCACTTTTATAAACAAATACAGGTAATGGATTTGGTAAAGTCCGATTTTTAAGAACACTTTCAAATTCATATAAAGCTCTTGCATCTATATTGGATATCCTGTTAGGAATGTCGAAAGTGGCTGACTGGTGCATTAAAAAAGGCATCTTAGCATTAAAAGTGTTCATGAAATTACTCGTGCCATAAATAAGTCCTTCAGAATCAGGATTCGTATTATACTTTGTAGTATTGAATAGTCTTTCATCCAAATATCTTCCATGTGTTGTTTTATAAAATTCAATATCTAAATCAACATAAAAGATTATGTACTCTGCATCTGATAATGATTGATATTTTAAAGCTTCTTGTTCTAAATTCTCTATATTTTCTTTAATAAGAGATTTGTCTACTTTATCTTTAGTTTCTTTATGTTTTTCTTTTAGCTTTTTTATTTTAGACTGAATCAACTCGTATTGTGCAGTTCTTTGATTTTCTATATCATTTAAAACTATCTGCCAGGAATCATTGATAAAAAAAGAGGAAAAAGATTGAGTAACATTAACTATTGTCTCCTCTTCGTTTTCATCTAAAAGTTCAGCAGCTTTTTCAAAGTAGTTTTCTAAACTGTCATAGACTAAATTCTTACCTTCAGTTTTTCTTTTTTCATAGTTTTTTCCTCCAATTAAGTTGTCTTGTTTAATTGCAATACTAAATGGACTACAGGAATGGATGGCTCGTGTTATAGTATCTAAACATTTATTCGTATCAATCATCCAAGAGTTCTCTTGCAGTTGAATACAATTTTTTAAAAACGGAGATATATCATCCATCTTTTCATTATAATATTCAAAATGTATAGAATTAGCTGCTGAATCAATTTCCCCATCTTCTTTTGTCTGTAGTAAAATATGTAAACCATCTTTTGGCCTTTTACCTAAAGATTTAAAATCATCTGTCAGGCTTTCAGAAAAATTTATCAGTTCTTTAATCATCGTATAAGTTTTTGAAAATTTTCATTATATTTTTCTCTTTCATCACCCATCACCCATCACCCATTTTTTCCCCCTCCACATAAACCACCTCCAAACACCCCATTCCCTGAGCCGAATACAAACCCATTCCTGCGTTCAAAACCAAGTCCAGATACCTTCTTTCGGCGGTCAGCCGGAGTTTGAAGTTCAGATATCCCCTGATTTTAGTTTCTGCATCGGTGTCTGATTTTATGGTGACCAGTCGCGAGCGCCAAGGATTTTTATATTTTTCAATTTCAATCATCAGAATCGATTCTTCCTCTTCTTTTTCGCCATAAGCTGCACGGATCTTATTTTTCCAGTTGTGAAGCAGGGCGTTTCCGAATCGCAAATCATCCGGATTTAAAAATTCATAATTTCCTTTTTCATTTTTCTCTCCGGAAATAACTATGGATAACGGTCTGGTTACAATCTGAACAATTTCCCGTTCTTCGATTTCCTGTAACGGATTTTTTAAGGAAACAATAGAGTGTACCTTAAAAACTGCTTTTGATTTCTGATCTGCAATTGCGATCTCCTCAGAACGAAATAAACCTTCAATAAAAGTCCGGGAAGCTTCCGGAAGATGGAAAGCAATTGTCAGTTCAACATTGGGATTTAATAATTTCATCCGGTCTCCATCTTGCTTAAACTTCAATTTTAAATCAGAAAAAGTAAAAAACTTAAACCCTTTTCCATATCCTTCCTGATGCAGGAAATCAGCATATTTGGAATTACCCTTAGCTAATATTTTATAGATCACAGCACTCAGCGGATACTGGTAATTTATTGGCAAAACGGAAAATTCCCGGTTATAATTATATAATTGAATTTGAAAACGCATAGTGATTATTTACAAATCAAATTTAAGTTAAATTTTTAACTAAAGCTTTTAAAAGGATTAAGGTTTTTGTTAATCAGAAACAGTTTTTGTTAACCAGAAACAAAGGTATATGTCTACTTCGCCAAAAAACGTCGTTGTAAATTATTTTTTTGAAGTCATTTTTGAAATAAGAAATATTATGCTGCTTTACACAATCATTGAAGAGTCTAAAGAGGCAAGTGGTGTGAGAAATATTTAAATGATGTGTGGGAGAGGGTCTTAGAGAAGTTGACATTGCATCTTTAATTCAATCAATGCCTCTTATAATTCATAGGAGGTTTCCATCAGCGTTTTGCAAATAGCCAAATTCTTTGTTTTTTACTCATGAAAATTAGCCATTTGTTCATGTTGCCAGTCTGGAATCCTGTTTTTATAATAATATAAATAAATCCCTTCCAAATTTTCGATGAAATTAATTTGTTGATTAGTGTTAATATCTAAATCCATTAATGAAGTTTGAGCATATCTCTATTTTTTCGAGTTCCTTCATAAATTAATGGATACATCACAAACTTTTCTTGATTTCCACTTTTATTTCTAACAAGAAATATTTTTTTCTGTGAACTGAGGAAGTTATGCAAGTTCCATGGGTCTTTTTTGGTTAAATCATCAAGATTAATAAAATCTAAAGTATCCAAATCTACTTTTTGAACTATTTCATTTAAAGGTTTGTATGTTTCAAAACCTTCTTGGTTTGGTATAGAAAACAAAAAAGCATCATTCTGAAAATTTTTATTTTTGCTTTTGATACTAAACAAATAAGTAGCCTCCCCATTAATACCAATACCTATATGTGAAAATTTTCTTTGATCATAAATATAAAGGAGGTTCTTCTGAGCATCCATCACCTGAAATACGAAGATGAATAAAATAAAGAAAATAATTAATTTTTTCATAATTTATTCTATTATGTTGGAGATCCAACTAAACCTCCAAGGTTTTGAAAACCTTGGAGGTTTTTACCTAAAATCAATATCCTATCTCACTTAAAGATTTATCACTAACTCTAAAATCATAAATCGATATCATCCCTTACCAAAATTACTAAATTATACCTTTTGAAATGTAATAAGGTTTCAGAAGATAGTTTAAACAATAAATAAGATATTAAATAAATCAATATCGTTAAACTAACAAAAAAGAATATATTTTTATATCGATGATTTATCAAATCCCATATCAATATTATTATAAAATAAATAACTAACAAAGGATATAAAATCATATATGAAATGGAAGTAAAGCCATTTTTAGCATAAATGACTAAAACCTAATAATTTGGATCATTACTGCATATATTCATCTTCAGCAATATTGAAATATTTTTTAAATTTAAAAGAACCATCTACCTGTTGCTCCATTACCTGAACTCTTATCGAGTTATTACGATAAGAGTGTTGACCTTGTTGAATACATATCAACAAATCACCATTTATAAACATATTTCCCTTTAAAAAAACAGAGTCTTTCTCTCTTTCTAAACCATGTCTTTGTGCTTTTATATCACAACCTAAAATACGCTCACCATTAAGATACAACTCTTTTGACGTGATGATAACAGGAAGTGAATCGCCTTCTTCTATCCATTTAAGAGTGCTGGCATCACCTGGATTTTCCAAATAACCAATTGGACCATGCACGGGTTCCCAATTTGTCCATCGTTCATATTTAACATCATATTTGACCCCATTCATTTTAAAGGTTGAGGAAGAGCAACTTATAAAAAGCAAAACAAAGATTCCGGAATAAATATATTTTTTCATGATTTTTTAGTTTGACAATTTCCGGAAGTATCTAAATATCCCATTTTACTCTCTAAATTTACAGGCTGATTCTGCGCAATCACAAGATTAACTAAGACTAAATTACAACTTCTTTAACAATAGCCAAATCTTAAGCTTGTAATTTTTGAAAATATTTATGAAAGAGGGAGGGTGAATTATGAAATTCTCTAAAATTTCGGGAAGATTTAAAAATCTACTTTCGATAAATAAGACAAGCTTTCCGGACCCAGATTAAAAAGTAAATCTAATACAGAAAGGTTAGCATAAAATCCATATTTTTCCTGAAACACTTGTTCGTATTCTTTTAAATCGGTTGAGGGTGCTCGTTTGGCAATGATGAGAGAACGAAAGTCTTTATAATCAGGTTTTAATTCTTCTTCAAAAAGATATTCTTTGGTGGTTTGTTCGGTTTTATTTATTTGCAAACAAGATTTTAAGGCATGCACACAGGCAAAATTAAAATCCAGCAGATAATCAAATTTTTTTTGATAAAGATCAATCAGTTCATGTTCATAAAACTCAAAGAAAGGAGAATTGCGATAGGCAGTTTGTAAAGATCTCCAATGTGTTCTTTGCCAGGCATATTCATTTTCAATTTTTACCTCTTTATATTTTGGTGAATGCGATCTTCTTGTTTGATGATCGATAGGAATATTTAATAAAAGTTTTCCGTTGGGACCGTAAATATATTGTCTGTTTCTATAAGTTTGCTTTTGATAATGATCTTCTACTTCCCAAAAAACTTCATCAGCCTGCAAAAAGGCCGCAAACATATCAATCGGAGCAAAATAGCCGGGACTGATAATTATTTTATGCATATCAGGCTTTCTTTTTTCGTTTTTTGAAAATTGAAAATCCGATGAAAATCACCACAGCAATTAAAAAATAAGAAAGATAAGATACCGGATCTCCTTTTCCATGAACGGTGGTAAACATTCTTTCCCAACGAATGCGATCAAAAAAGTTCTTGCCGTATTTGTCTAAACTCAGCCAGATGAATACAGGTTTTCCGACAATATGATTTTCAGGAACATAACCCCAGTAGCGACTGTCTTCACTATTGTGACGGTTATCACCCAGCATATAATAATAATCTTGTTTAAAAGTATAATTATCCAGAGGCTGTCCGTTCATCAAAATCTGATCTCCGGAATAAGAAATTTTTTGTTCAACTCCCATCTCACTGCCTTCATAGACTTCGATAATACGTTTATAAAAAGGAATACTCTCTTTATCAATTTTGACTGTAGCTCCTTTTTTAGGAATATAAACCGGTCCGTAATAATCGCCATTCCAACCTAAATCTGAGGAAGGAAAAACCTGATTTCCCCGATCTTTTGGAGTCAGTAATTTTTCTATGGAAGCTACATTGGGATTATTTCGGAGTTTTCTGGCATTTTCTTCAGTCAGAGAAACAAACACATAAGTGTTTTTATCCTGAGGATAAAGATTTTCTGTATAGTCGTAGTGCTCATATAAATATCTTCTGTTAAAACCTTCTCCTTTGGTTTTGACTAAATAAGAATTTTGAGGTTTAGCCCGATCGGGTAATTCCAGAAACTCTCCGTTTATATAATATTCTCCGTCAATAATAGCTAAAGAATCTCCCGGTAAACCAACTGCTCTTTTTACATAATTCGATTTTTTGTCAATCGGCTTGATGTAAGATTTATTTCCTCTGTATCCAAAATAAGGAACCGTATCAACCGGCCAGTTAAAAACGACAATATCATTTTGTTCTATCTTTTGAAATCCCGGAAATCTAAAATAAGGAAGTTTAGGTCGATTGGTATAAGATTTTATTCCCAAAACAGGAATGGTATCATGAACCATGGGCACAGCAATAGTGGTTTCAGGAGTACGGGCTCCATAATGCAATTTGCTGACAAAAAGGAAATCACCTACCAGCAAGGTTTTTTCAAGAGAAGAGGTAGGAATGGTAAAAGGCTGAATAAAATAATTATGAACAATGGTGGCAGCGACTACAGCAAAGAGAATAGCGCTAACCCATTCTCCTAAAGAAGTTCGAGGTTTAAGACTTCGATCTTCAATATATTCCGGATCAGCAGCATAATTAAGATAATACAGATAAAATCCTAAACTTAAAATGCTCAGCCAGGTATCCAAAGTCGAATTTTTTCCAAAACTTCTGGCTGTTTCTACCCAAATGACCGGAAACATGATGAGGTTGACTATGGGTATAAATAATAAAATAACCCATGCAGCAGGACGGTTAATTATTTTCATCAAAACCACTGCATTATAAATGGGAATAGCTGCTTCCCAGGCTTTTCTGCCGGCTTTAATATATAATTTCCAGGTACCTAAAAAATGAATAACCTGAACCAAGAGAAAGAAAAGAAACCATTGTAAAATTGTCATGGTATATGTTTTATTTTTGAAAAGAAAAAATTCCGGGTAAAAATACTAATTAAATTAAGTTTTGTAAGACCTCTTGCATAGTGAAAATTCCTTTTTTGTCGGAAATGTATTCTGCTGCAAGCAAAGCACCTTTAGCAAAGCCTTCCCGGCTAAAAGCAGTATGTTTGATTTCTATGGAATCTATATCTGAAATATATTCAATGATATGCGTGCCTTTTACATCTTTATATCTTTTTGCGGAAATAGGAATTATTTGATCTGTAAAAGGGGAGGAGGCATCTTCAGATAAATTCCATCCCGTTTTGTGAGGGTTTTTAGCGATAATATCTTCTGCTAAAGAAATGGCCGTGCCACTGGGAGCATCTCTTTTTTTGGTATGATGTATTTCTTCCATTTGAAGTTTGTACGCTGTTTGATTTTTCATTAAATCAGCTAATTTTCTGTTTAATTCAAAAAACAAATTCACACCTATACTGAAATTTGAAGAGTATAAAAAGGTTCCATTATATTTTCTGCATACTTCCTCAGCTTTTGAAAAATCCTTCAGCCAGCCGGTGGTACCCGAAACTACCGGAATATTTTCTTCAAGACAAATTTTTATATTTTCAAGAGCAGCTTCGGCTATCGTAAATTCTATAGCGACATCAGCTTTTTTTAAAGCAGAAATATCTATGGAATCAGAAGTTTTATAAATAATTTGATGTCCTTCTTGCAGAGCTATTTTTTCTATGGCTTTTCCCATTTGGCCATAACCTAAAATTGCAATTTTCATAATTAAAATTTAAAATTCAAACTCAATCCGTACTGGGTATTTCTATGAAATTCATCCATTTGATATTGAGGTTTGATAGAGAGATTTTCGCTCACATTAAATTGCTTTAAATGAGCTTCAACATTGGCATCTACAATATTGAGTGCATACCAGACCAAAGTGAAAAACACAGAGATTTCTTTGTTTTTTCTGAATTGTTTTTGTGCCTGAACCAGACCTTCATCGCTGATTCTTCCCTGAAACTCATCATCGTCAAAACCGGCAAGACGTCTTTTATAAGCATCTCTATAGGTATGAAATTGATCGTTGTTTTTGACATACATATAAACTCCGGCACCCAATCCGGCATAAACTATAGGAATTTTCCAGTAACTTCCATTATGAGCCTGGCCTAATCCCGGTAAAACAGCTGAATAAAAAGCTGCTTTGGAAGGAGCTAAAGGTTCATAACGGGAATCTATTTTTAATTTGCCTGTCTGAGTCGACTGGGTTTGAACAGATAGCGTATCCTGAGCTAAAAGTGGATTTAGCCCAAAAATAATTAGCAGACAAATTAAAAAAGCTTTCAATTTTTTATCAGTTTTTCTAAACGACGGAAATCTTCTTCAGAAGAAAAAGGAATAACAATTCTTCCGCTTCCTTTTTTATTTACTTTTACATCGACTTTAGCTCCGAAATATTCTGAAAAACCTTTCATGCTATTTTTCATTTCTTTACTTAAAACAGGTTTTTTATCCTGTTGTTTGGAAGATTTTCCTTTCTGAATAGAACGCACCAGTCTTTCTGTATCTCTTACTGAAAGTTCTTCTGAAATTACTTTCTGATAAATTTCTAACTGAGTTTCCTGATTGGGAATATTGATAATCGCTCTTCCATGTCCCATACTCAAAAAACCATCTCTCATTCCGGTTTGAATAATAGGATCCAATTTTAATAATCTCAGATAATTAGAAATTGTCGATCGGTTTTTTCCGACTCTTTCACTTAATCTTTCTTGAGTCAAATCAATTTCTTCCAGTAATCTCTGATAAGAGAGCGCAATTTCAATCGGATCTAAATCCTGTCGCTGAATATTTTCAACCAGAGCCATTTCCAGAGTTTCCTGATCATTGGCAATTCTGATATAAGCAGGAATAGTTTCTAATCCTACTAATTTTGATGCCCTGTAGCGTCTTTCTCCTGAAACCAGCTGATATTTGTTAAAACTAATTTTTCGAACGGTTATAGGCTGAATGACTCCTAATTCTTTGATGGAAGAAGCTAACTCTCTAAGAGTTTCTTCATTAAAACTTGTTCGCGGTTGATTTGGATTCACTTCAATGGTTTCAAGCTCCAGTTCCACAATACTTCCCACCACCTTATCTGCATTTTTGTCTTTTGCAGAAATAATATCATTTTCCGGATCCTTCAATAATGCTGAAAGTCCTCTGCCTAATGCTTTCTTCCTTGTTGCTTTTGCCATAATCTTTACGCATTTTTAGTTATAATTTCCTGGGCCAAACTTAAATAATTATCAGCACCTCTGCTGCCGGCATCATAATTTATAATACTTTCTCCATAACTTGGAGCTTCACTCAAACGAACATTTCTCTGGATAATTGTTTTAAAGACCATTTCTCCAAAATGTTTTCTTACTTCTTCAACTACCTGATTCGAAAGTCTTAACCTGGAATCATACATAGTCAGCAATAATCCTTCAATTTTTAATTCAGGATTGTGAAGTCTTTGAACACTTTTGATGGTATTTAATAATTTTCCCAATCCTTCCAGTGCAAAATATTCACACTGAATCGGAATAATAATGGAATCTGCAGCCGTTAAGGCATTTAAAGTCAATAAACCCAATGAAGGTGCACAGTCGATGATGATATATTCATATTGATCTTTTAGAGAATGAATTGCTCTAAGCAAAACAGACTCCCGATCTTTCTGATCGACCAATTCTATTTCTATAGCTACTAAATCTATATGAGCCGGAATAATATCCAGATTTGGAGAATTGGTGGATACAATAGCCTCTTCAGCTTTTATATGATGATCAAAAAGTTGGTAAGTTCCTATTTCAACACTGTCAACATCAATTCCTAATCCTGAACTGGCGTTCGCCTGAGGATCTGCATCAATCAGTAAAACTTTTTTTTCCAATACTCCCAGAGCGGCAGATAGATTAACAGCGGTAGTAGTTTTTCCTACTCCGCCTTTTTGATTGGCTACTGCTATTATTTTACCCATTCACTTTATTTTAGTGCATAAAAATACGATTATTTATGCCAATTTAAAATTACTTGAGTCTTATTAGCTTTTTTTTGGATGTGGTTTTTGTTGGGTAATTGGCTGTTCTTCAGATAAGTAAGTTGAGTAAAATAAAGGCTTAAAATTTTATTTTAAAAAAGATTCTTCCATTTTATGTTTCCTCGCCCAAATAACAATTTTTTGCTGATGCAAGTTTTGAGTGAAAAACAGAAAATCTTCTCCTCCGTCTTTTATGCCAAATTTCTTTTTTAATTGTTCGGCTTTGCCCGGAAAATTTCGAACTGCAATATTTGCCTGAGAAATTCCTCTTTTTTTAAGTTCTTTTTTTCGGGCGGCAAAGACTTCTTTTATTTTAAAAATCCTCCCCGGAAAAACTACAGGATCTTCAGAAGTATATAAATGAGTATGAACGCTCAACTTCTTCACATTAAAATCTTGTGCTACTTTTTTAAAAAATCCGGCTTTTAAAATGGAAGCATTTGGAATATATAAATAGGAGAGAGGAAGTCCATATTCCGGAGAAGCGTTTTTTTCTTCTTCTAAAAATCCGGAAAATTTCTCTGTTTTCTTCTTTGAAATATTTATGGTCTTGATTAATGCAGAAGTTGTAGAGTTTTTATTTATAATGAAAATCAGTTCTTTAACTTCATTTTTAATAGAAACAATATGTAGTTGTTCAACATTTCTTAATTGAGAAATAGTTAGAGCGAGATCCAGTAAAGGAGAAGTTTTGAGCATTATTTTTTTCGACTTCGTCAGCAGAAAATCTATATGCTCAAGAATATTGGGTTGAGTTTGTTCTAAAAGAAATACTTTTTTTCCTTCTGCCGAACGTCTTCCCGGATCTAAATAAATCCAATCAGCTTTTTCTGTAATGGTTTTTAAATATTCTAATCCATCTAAAACTTTAAATTCTATATTTTCTTTTGCTGAAAGAATTTGAAAATTATGTTTTGCTACATCCGACAGATTCTGATTAAGTTCACAATGAATTACTTTATCTGTTTTTTGGGAAAAGAAATAACTATCGACTCCAAATCCTCCTGTTATATCTATTAATAATTTACCTGAAACAAGAGAAGCTTTATATTGAGCTGTTTTTTCAGAAGAAGATTGCTCAAGATTAAGTCCGGGAGGATATATGATGTTGTCAGATTTAAACCAGGAAGGTAATTTCTTTTCAGCTTTTCTTTTAGATTTTATTTGAACAGCTAAATCTTTGATGTCTATTTCTTCAAAAGGACTTCCTTTTAAAATAAGTTGATTTAAATCGGACTTCAAATTTTCATCTATAAAATCCTGAACAGAAGAATCTAAAATTTTTGAATCAATCATCTTATAATCCGCGGGTTAAGTATTTTACTACTTTATAACGACTTAAAGATTCTTTAGCAATTACTTTGATAGCTGTATAGGTAGGCACAGCTACAATCATTCCGAAAATACCAAATAAGATTCCGGAAATTATAATAATAAGAAATATTTCCAGCGGATGAGATTTTACGCTTTTACCAAAAATAAGAGGTTGATTAATAAAGTTATCTATCAATTGAGCAATTAAATATCCTGCTAAAACATATAACATATTAGGTAAGATAACTGTAGAAAAATCAGAGCCAAGATGATTGGAACCCACAAAGAAAACCATTAAAATTCCTGCTACAAGAGGTCCTAAATAAGGAACAATATTCAGAAAGGCACAAATGAAAGCAACGGCTACAGGATTCTGGATTCTAAAAATATATAGAAGAATGGTATAAAGCACAAAAAGAACAAAAATCTGCAGGAAGATTCCAATAAAATATCTGGATAAAAGATTTTTAATTTTATTGAACACTCTGATAAATCGTTCTTCATTTTCCGTTTTTGCAAAAGCTAAAAAGCTGTTTAAAAGCAAATTACTATCGGTTAAAAAGAAAAATGAAATAAAAATCACTGAGAAAGTTCCAATTAAAATAGCTCCCAATCTTCCAAAGACAGAACTCATAAAAAACGGAATGGATTTGAAATCATAATTTTCCAGCAGCGTAGAAAGCTTTAAACTGTCAAAGAGATTGGTTTCTTCCAAACCTAAATAATCTCTGATTTGAATATTCAAAGCATTGAGATTTTCTTTTACTTCTTCAATATCCAGTCTGGCAAAATTTTCACTTTGCTGATTAATCACCGGAATAAATAAAGCTAAAATCCCGGTTAAAACAGAAAAAATAAGAAGAAGTGTCAGCACAACAGAAAGCTGATTTGGAATTTTTAAGCGGCGCTGAAAAAAGTAAACCATCGGCCGGCCAATCAAAGCAACAACAGCAGCAATGGCTATATATATAAGAATAGAGCGAATTTCATATAAAAAATATAACAGTAGAAAAATTCCTAACATAGAACCTACTGCTCTTAAAATTCCTGCTGAAATGGTTTTTGAATTCATAAATTTATGTGGTTGTAAAACCTGAATTAATGTTCAAAGACATATTTAAGAATATTGGCTCCCATTCTTAAAGCTTTGAGTCTGACACTCTCCGGATCATTGTGAACTTCCTGATCTTCCCATCCATTTCCCAAATCACTTTCATAGGTAAACAAAAGTACAAGTCTGTCATCTATCGTAATTCCAAAAGCTTGTGGAGGAAGACCATCGTGTTCATGAATCTTTGGCAATCCATCTTTAAACTCATAATAAGTAGAAAAGATAGGATGATTTACAGAAAGTTCTTCTAATTCATGTTCAGGAAAAAGTTTTTTTATTTCTCTTCTGACATATTGATTCATTCCATAATTATCATCTATATGTAAAAATCCGCCTCCAATCAGATAATTCCTTAAGTTTTCTCTTTCTTCTTTTTCAAAAACCACATTTCCATGTCCGGTCATATGAACAAAAGGATAGCTAAAGAGATCGGAACTTCCGGGAGTGACTGTTCCGGGTTTTGAATCTAATTTGGTTCCTAAATTTTCATTACAAAAAGCTATGAGATTTGGAAGAGAAGTGGGATTGGCATACCAATCGCCACCGCCTCCATATTTTACCACTGCAATAGATTGAGAATGAGCTATTGCAAAAGTGAGAAAACATAAAACCCCAAGAAGAAACTTTTTCATAAAGAAAATGTTTTAAATAAACTGATTAAGGTTTTAAAACTCCTTTTCCTTCTCTTAAAATTTCAGGAGGAAGCTGGGTTAAATCAATAACCGTAGAAGCTATATTTCCGCCATAACCACCGTCAATAACCACATCCACTATATTGCGCCATTTTTCATAAATAAGTTCAGGATCGGTAGTATATTCTAAAATCTCATCATCATCTTTAATAGAAGTTGTGATAATTGGATTTCCCAATTCTTTCAGCAGCATCTGACAAATATTATTATCAGGAATTCTGATCCCTACTGTTTTTTTCTTCTTAAAAACATTGGGTAAACTATTGCTTCCGGGAAGAATAAAAGTAAAAGGTCCGGGCAGATGTTGTTTTAGAATTTTGAAGTTGGTGTTATTAATCTGCACATACTCAGATAAACCGCTCATATCAGGACACATAAAAGAGAGATTGGCTCTTTCCAGTCTTTTTATACCTTTTATTTGAGCTATTTTTTTTAATGCCTGCAAGTTATTGATGTCACATCCTAAACCATAAACAGTGTCAGTGGGATAAATTACCAAACCTCCGTCTCTTAAAACTTCGACAATCTTTTTTATCTGTTTTTCAGAAGGATTTTCTTCGTAGAGTTTAATGAATTCTGCCATAAATGATAATGTTAATTATTTTTATAAAGATAATTTTTTTCGGATTAAAACTTAGTTTAAAACTTTAAGTTTAGCAAATCTTAATAAGATTTTCTTAATCCCTCCGGTTTCAAAATCTATTTCAGCTCTTTTATCCTGACCTGCTCCGTCAATATTCAGCACGGTTCCGATTCCAAAACGGTTGTGTTCAACAGTCTGTCCTTGATTTAGCTGAATGATAGGTTTTTTGTCTTTAGATGGAGCGGGCGCATCCTGAGGTCTTAATCTTCTGAGTTTTCTTAATTGTTCTTCAGTTGGTTTATGAGCCGGTGGAGGCGTTCCGCTTCGGGGTTTGGTTTGACGCAATCTGCTTTTATCAATTTCCCCGAAAATATCCTGATTTAATAAAGGCCGATATTTGTAACTTTCATCAGGAACCATCAATTCCAGATGTTTTTCATCTATTTCACCTATAAAACGACTCGGTTCTGCATCCACAGTTTTTCCCCATCTAAAACGAGATTCAGCGTAAGTAAGATAAGCTTTTTGTTCAGCCCGGGTGAGGGCTACATAAAATAATCTTCTTTCCTCTTCCAGTTCTGATCTTGTGTTCATACTCATAGCCGAAGGAAAAAGATTTTCTTCCAGTCCGACAATATAGACATAAGGAAATTCTAATCCTTTGGCCAGGTGAATTGTCATCAAAGAAACTCTGTCTTCATCCGGAGTTTCTTTATCCATATCGGTCATTAAAGCTACATCCTCTAAAAATTCAGATAAAGAACCTGTTGCATCAGCTACATCTTCCTGACCTTCCACAAAATCGCGAATACCATTGAGCAATTCTTCAAGGTTCTCAATTCGCATAATCCCTTCAGGAGTTCCGTCTTTTTTCATTTCCTGAAGCAATCCGGTTTTTTTGGCTACCATTTCTGCTATTGTAAAAGCATTTTCTTTTTTGGCATGAATCTGAAAACTCTTGATCATATTCACAAAATTGGTCAACCTTGTCTGAATGCCTTTGTTGATTTTTAAATCGATGCGTGAAATATTTTCTATAACTTCAAAAATCGACCGTCCATAATGATTGGCTGCCAAAGTCAATCTGTCCATAGTGGTTTCTCCGATTCCACGCGAAGGATAATTGATAATCCTGTTTAAGGCTTCTTCATCTTTAGGATTGACAATTAATCGTAAATAAGCCAGCATGTCTTTAATTTCTTTTCGCTGATAAAAAGATAATCCTCCATAAATTCTGTAAGGAATATCTCTTTTTCGCAAAGCATCTTCAATAGCACGACTTTGAGCATTGGTTCTGTAAAGAATGGCAAAATCACCATTTCGCATCTGATTTTGCATTTTGTTTTCAAAAATAGAACCGGCTACAAATCTTCCTTCTTCACCATCTGTTAAAAGTCGGTTGACCACTATTTTTGAACCATCTTCATTTTCTGTCCAAACCTCTTTTTCAAGTCTGGTTTTATTTTTTTCTATAACCGAATTAGCTGCGCTGACAATATTATTGGTAGATCGGTAATTTTGCTCCAATCTATAAACTTTCACATCGTCATAATCTCTTTGGAAATTAAAAATATTGTCAATATTAGCTCCGCGGAAAGCATAAATACTCTGAGCATCATCTCCTACTACACAAATATTCTGATAGCGATCACTCAATGCTCTTACAATTAAATATTGAGAATGGTTGGTGTCCTGATACTCATCCACCAAAATATATTTAAATCTTTTTTGATATTTTGCTAAAACCTCAGGAAAACGATTAAGCAATTCATTGGTTTTCAAAAGTAAATCATCAAAATCCATAGCACCGGCTTTAAAACACCGATCTACATAATTTTTATATATTTCTCCTATTCTTGGAATCTTGGCCATGGCATCAGCTTCCATCAATTCCTGATTCTGGAAATAAGCTTTCACTGTGATTAAGCTGTTTTTATAGGAAGAAATTCTGGAAAAGATTCTTTTGTATTTATAGATATCCCTGTCCAGACCCATTTCTTTGATGATGGCATTTACCAGTCTTTGTGAATCTTGAGTGTCATAAATACTAAAATTAGAGGGATATCCTAATTTGTCTGCTTCCATTCTTAAGATTCGGGCAAAAACAGAGTGGAAAGTTCCCATCCATAAATTTTTGGCTTCACTGGGACCAACGATTTCTGCGATTCGGTTTTTCATTTCTTTCGCAGCTTTATTGGTAAAAGTTAAAGCTAAAATATTAAAAGGATCAACTCCTTGATTCATCAGATGAGCAATGCGATATGTCAATACTCTTGTTTTACCTGAACCCGCCCCTGCAATCACTATTAAAGGTCCGTCTTTATGCTCAACCGGGGCACGTTGAGCTTCATTCAATTCCGATAAATAATCTCTCAAATCTTTCTCTTTTTTCAAAGCGTGAAGTTAGCAAAATTGAGCCTATTTAAAGAATTTGAGGCTGCTAAAATTTTAATTGCTCTTTTCTCTTTTTCTCGGATGAATTTTTTTGTTTCTCTTTAAAAAATAAATAATAAAGAATTAAAGAATATACTTATTGAGTTTCTAAATAAGGTTGTGGTATTTAAAAATAGTTTTTAACTTGGCGCGTTATAAAATTAAAAGCATTCCAGGCTAAAATTATTTTTATGGATTCTACAGATATTTTAAATTTTTTCGTCAGTTTACTGCCTACTGCCATTGTGGGTTTTGTAGCTTACTTTTTCTTTTCCAATTATGTGAAAAATGAGCAGGAGAGAAGACTTTACAATCTGAAGAAGCAAACGCATAAAGATATGCTGAGCTACAGAATTCAGGCTTTGGAACGTATGACTTTATATCTGGAAAGAATTGATCCCGGAAGATTACTGGTGAGAGTAAAACCTATGGGAGACGATAAACATGAATATGAAAGAGTGTTGATTCAGGCTATTGAAGATGAATTTGAACATAATCTTACTCAGCAACTTTATCTCAGTCCTCAATGCTGGGATGCCATCCGGGCTACAAAAAATGCGACTATTACGCTGATCCGACGAATTAATATGAGTGATCAGATCACTTCAGCCGACAAATTAAGAGAAGAAGTTTTAACTGAATTATTAGATAAACCTGCACCCAGTATTACCGGTTTGGAATATCTTAAAAAAGAAGCCAAAGATTTGTGGGCTTAACCCTGAACAGCTGCCCATAAATTATCATTGGCAGGAGCAGGAGCTGTGATGGAAACTCTTTCTTGTCTGACAGGATGAATAAAACTGATATATCTGGCATGAAGAGAAATCCCTCCATCAGGATTACTTCTTGGAAATCCATATTTTAAATCTCCTCTTATCGGACAACCTATTTTAGAAAGCTGACTCCGGATTTGATGATGTCTTCCGGTGATGAGTTTGATTTCCAGTAAAAAATAATGATTGAGCTCTTGAATAATTTTATATTTCAAAATAGCTTTCTTACTTCCCGGAACTTTTTTTGTATGGGCATAAGATTTATTTTGTCTTGAATTTCTTTTTAAAAAATGAGTCAAAGTATCTTCTTTTTTGGGCGGACGATTTCTGGTTAAAGCCCAATAAGTTTTTTCCACTTCATCATCAGCAAAAAGTTTATTCATTCTGGAAAGTGCTTTGGAAGTTTTGGCAAAAACAACAATTCCGCTGGTAGGACGATCCAATCGATGAGTGACACCTAAATAAACATTTCCGGGTTTGTCGTATTTCTCTTTTATAAATTCCTTTACTTTCTCACTTAATGGCTGATCACCGGTTCTGTCGCCTTGAACCAGTTCACCGCATTTTTTGTTGATGATGATTAGGTGATTGTCTTCAAAAAGAACGGATAAGTTTTTTGGTTGATTCAAATTCAAAAGAGAAAATATTTATAAATGGAAAAAAGCTAATATATAAAAATCAATCTTAAAAAGAAGAAATCTGTTTCCTCTCTCAGGAAATCAATAACTTTAGCCTTTTATTTTAAAGGAGAAAAACTATATGAACATTCATTTTATAGCTATAGGAGGAAGCGCGATGCATAATTTAGCATTGGCCTTATCTGAAAAAGGAGAAATCGTTACAGGAAGTGATGATATTATTTTTGAACCTTCTCAATCCAGATTAAAAAAAGCCGGATTATTGCCGGAAAAGTTTGGATGGTTTCCTGAGAAAATTACAAAAGAAACTGATGCAGTAATTCTGGGAATGCACGCCAAAAAAGATAATCCTGAACTTATTAAAGCTCAAAATCTGGGAATTCCTATTTTCTCTTATCCCGAATTTCTTTATGAACATGCCAAAGATAAAACAAGAGTGGTCATAGGCGGATCTCACGGAAAAACCAGTATTACTGCTATGATACTACATGTGCTAAAAGCCCGGGAAAAAGAGGTGGATTTTATGGTGGGAGCTCAACTGGAAGGATTTAGAAATATGGTTCATCTGACAGAAGAAAATGATTTTATTGTTTTGGAAGGAGATGAATATCTTTCTTCTCCAACAGACAGAAGACCAAAATTTCATTTATATAAAGCCAATATTGGACTGATCAGCGGAATTGCCTGGGATCATATTAATGTTTTTCCAACTTTTGAAAATTATGTCGAACAGTTTAAAATTTTTATCGAAACCATCACTCCTGATGGAGTTTTAGTTTATAATGAAGAAGATGAAATTCTAAAAGAAATTGTTGAAAATTCTCCACAAACCATCAGGAAATTTCCTTATTCCACTCCCAAATACAACATTAAACAAGGAAGATGTTTTTTGGAAACAGACCAAGGTGAAATTCAGCTGGAAATTTTTGGAAAACACAATTTAAATAATTTAGCCGGAGCCAAGGTTATTTGCGAACTGATGGGAGTGGAAGCTTCTGCATTTTATCAAAGTATCAGCAGTTTTAAAGGAGCTTCCAAAAGATTGGAAAAATTGGCTGAAAGTTCTGAAACAGTAGTTTTTAAAGATTTTGCTCACAGTCCTTCCAAAGTAAAAGCAACTACTCAGGCTGTTAAAGATCAATATCCTGAGAAAAATTTAATTGCTTGTTTTGAACTACATACTTACAGCAGTTTAAATTCAGATTTTTTAAAAGAATATCATTCCACTTTACAGGCAGCCGATAAAGCTCTGGTTTTTTATTCTCCGGAAAATTTAGAAATAAAAGGTCTTGATCCTATTGAGATAAAGCAAATAGAAGAAGCCTTTGATCATCCTGATTTAACAGTCTTCACCAAACCCAAAAAATTTGAGAGTTTTTTGAGAAACAAAGAGCTTAAAAACAGTGTTCTTTTATTGATGAGCAGCGGAAACTATGGAGGTTTAAATATAGAAGAGATTATTCATAAGATTTAATTAACTTAGTCTGTGAAAACTCAAAATTGTGAAAAATGGAAGATTCTACTTATTTCCCCATTACTTCCTGGGCTGAAGGAGATCGCCCGAGAGAAAAGTTGCTTTTAAAAGGAAAATCTGCTTTAAGTGATGCAGAATTAATGGCTATTATTTTAAAATCGGGCAGCAGAAATAAAAGTGCTGTTCAGCTGGCTCAGGAAATTCTCTCTTCTGCTGAAAATAAATTAAACGAATTAGGCAGAATGTCGGTCGGTCAGTTGATGAAATTTAAAGGAGTAGGAGAGGCCAAAGCCATCACCATAGTTGCAGCTCTTGAATTAGGCCGAAGAAGAAGAGCAGAAGAAGCTCTGGTAAGAGAAAAAATAACCAACAGCCGTTCTGTTTTTGATTTGATGCAACCGGTGTTGGGAGATTTAAATCACGAGGAGTTTTGGGTGATTTTTATGAATAATTCCAATAAAATTTTATCTAAAGAACAATCTACAAAAGGCGGGATGACAGGAACTTTAGTAGATCCAAGAAGAATTTTTTCAAGAGCTTTGGAAATTGGCGCTACTTGTATGATTTTAGTTCACAATCATCCTTCAGGAACTTTAAAACCCAGTCAGATGGATAGAAATATCACAAAAAGACTAAAAACAGTAGGAGAGAGTTTGGATATTAAAGTGCTTGATCATGTTATTATCACTCAAAATGCTTTTTTCAGTTTTGCAGATGAAGGAATTTTATAGTTTTTATGCAACAGAAATTTGAATTACATCTTCAACAAAATCATCCTTATTTATTAACGGAAAAATTTTTGATTGCCATTAGCGGCGGAATTGACAGTGTGGTTTTGGCTCATCTTTGTTATCAGGCTGATTTAAATTTTGCCCTGGCTCATTGTAATTTTCAATTAAGAGGAAAAGAAAGTGATGAGGATGAAAATTTTATTCAAAAATTAGGAAAAGAATTACAAACAGAAGTTTTTGTTCAAAAATTTGATACTGCCCGTTTTGTGAAAAAAGATGCTTCTATTCAGCTTATAGCTCGTGAACAGCGTTATCAATGGTTTGATGAACTCTTAAAAAAAACGGATTATTCTTATATTCTAACCGCTCATCATTTGGATGATGATATAGAAACTTTCTTTATCAATCTTTTAAGAGGTTCAGGTTTAAAAGGATTGACAGGAATTCCACCCGAAAATAAAAAGATTATTCGACCATTATTAAAATTTTCAAAACAGGAATTAATAAAATTTGCTCAGGAAAATTTGATAAAATGGAGAGAAGATCAAACTAATTTTTCAGATGATTATTTAAGAAATAGAATTAGAAATCATATCATTCCTGTTTTAGAAGAAGAAAATCCGAATTTCAAAAATAGTTTTTCACAAACCCAGTCTTTTTTAAAAGATGCTTTTCTGTTAAATGAAGATTACAGAAAATTATTAAAAGCTGAAATCTCTCATCAGGAGAATAATTTTATCTTTTTTGATGTTGAAAAAATTCAGTCTTTACCCAATAAAGAAGCTGTTATTTATTTATTGTTTAATGCTTATGGATTCACAGCCTGGCGGGATATTGAAAACTTACTGAATGCAGCATCCGGAAAAATGGTTTTATCTAAAACCCATCGTTTATTGAAAGACAAAAATTTTCTGGTTTTGGATAAAATTAATTCTTCTGAAAAAGCTGAAATTACTATTCAAAAAGAAGAAAAACTTATTAATTTTCCCGCCGGAAAGCTGATTTGTGAAAATGTTATTAATGTCTCCGAATTTGATAATCAAATAGCCTACCTTGCAGCAGAAAAATTGGAATATCCTTTAAAATTGCGGATTTGGAAGCCCGGAGACCGATTTCAACCTTTGGGAATGAAAGGCCATAAAAACCTGAGCGATTTTCTAAAAGATGAAAAATTAAATCTTTTTGAAAAAGAAAATGTCTGGGTTTTATTGTCGAATGAAACTATTGTGTGGGTTGTAGGACATCGTATTCATGATGCTTTCAAAATCAAGGATGGAATAAATAAAATATTAAAAATCAAGTGGTTAAAATGAAACACCTGCTCTCTTTGTTTCTGCTTTTATTGAGCTTATCAACTCTGCAAGCGCAGATTCCCGGTTTAGAAAGTAGTGCAAGTCCGGTAGAATGGAAAACCAAAGTTGAAAAACAATCAGATGAATCTTTCAATCTAATTTTAGAAGCCAATATTAAAGAAGGCTGGCATATGTTTTCACAACATACGCCTGAAGGTGGTTCCTTGCCTCTGGAATTGGATTTTTTAGAAGCAGGTGAAACTTATTCCTTAGAAGGTGAAACCAAAGAAAGTCCAACCAAACAACAGTTTAATGATGTGTTTGGAGTAGATGAAATTATCTGGGAAAATAAAGCTGTTCTTACTCAGGAGATAAAACTTAAAGACTCTGATGTTCAGTTTGTTAAAGCTGAATTGTTTTATCAGGTTTGTGAAGAAGTTTGCATCAATGAAAACTATTATATCGTTTTTGATTTAGAAAATTCAGCTTCCAAAGTTTTCAGTAATTATGATGAATTTGAAGCTTATGGAAATGAAACCAAACAAACAACTTCTTCATATCAGTCTGATTTTCAAGGAGATCAAGATGATGTTTTTGGCGGCACCGGTATGCAGATGGATTCCGAAATGGAAAGTCCGGTAAAATGGAAAGCAAAAGTTGAAGAAAAAAATGATCAGGAATTTCAACTTGTTTTTCAGGCTGAGATTAAAGAAGGCTGGCATATTTTTTCACAACACACTCCTGAAGGTGGTTCTTTACCTTTGGAAATTGAATATTTAGCGGATGGAGAAAATTATGAAACTCAGGGTGAAACTGAGGAAAGTCCGACAAAAACCCAGTTTAATGATGTGTTTGGAGTAGATGAAATTATCTGGGAAAAAGAAGCTACACTTACTCAAAATATAAAACTGACAGATGAAAATCTGAGATATATTAAAGCTGAAATGTTTTATCAGGTTTGTGAGGAAGTCTGTATTAATGAAGAGTATTATTTTGTTTTTGATCTGCAGGAAAAAACAGCAGAAGTCTTTAATAATTATGATGATTTTGAAGCTTTTGGTGAAGATTCAGATGATGGAAAATCTTTGGTTTCTTCTGAAAGTTCATCATCAACAACTTCTTCTTCAGAACCTGACAGAAGTCTGATTACTACTTTTATTCTCGCATTTTTATGGGGATTTGCTGCTTTGCTGACGCCTTGTGTGTTTCCTATGATTCCGATGACGGTTAGTTTCTTTACCAAACAAAGTAAAACTAAAGCAGCCGGAAAAAGAAATGCGATTTTATACGGATTATTTATTATTGTTATTTATGTGGTTTTAGGAACCATTATCGTCGGCGCTTTTGGTGCAGATTCTTTAAATAAATTATCGACCAATGTTACTTTCAACATTATTTTTGCGCTGATGCTGATCATTTTTGCCATTTCCTTTTTAGGAGCTTTTGATATTGTTTTACCAAGCTCCTGGGCAAATAAAGTAGATAAACAAGCCGACAGAGGTGGGATAATTGGAATTTTCTTTATGGCTCTGGCACTGGCTATTGTTTCTTTCAGCTGTACAGGACCTATTATAGGAACGCTTTTAGTACAAGCTGCTTCCAAAGGTGGAATTGCGCCTATTGTTGGAATGACAGGATTTTCCTTTGCTTTGGCTATTCCTTTTGGATTGTTTGCATTATTCCCCGGATGGATGAATACTTTGCCAAAATCAGGAGGCTGGTTAAATTCCGTGAAAGTTGTTTTAGGATTATTAGAATTGGCTTTAGCTTTTAAATTTTTATCAAATGCAGATTTGGTGGTGCAGGCTTATCTGTTGCCAAGAGAAATATTCTTAGCTATCTGGATTGCTATTTTTGGAATGATGGCTATTTATTTGTTTGGAAAAATTCAGTTGCCCAATGATACCAAACCCGAACGCATTTCGGTAGGAAGATTTTTGATGGGATTACTGGTTCTTGCTTTTACGATTTATTTAATTCCCGGAATTTGGGGAGCTCCTTTAAAAATGCTGAGCGGTTATTTACCTCCTGAGCATTACAGCGAATCTCCTTATGGAGTGGGAGGCGGAGGTTCTTCAGCTGCTTCTTCAAGAGAAGTGGCCGATGGTATGATTCCGGGTCCGCAGAATATTTTAGCTTTTAGAGATTATTATAAAGGGGTGGAATATGCAAAACAAGTCAATAAACCTGTTTTGATAGATTTCACCGGAATGGCTTGTGTAAATTGCCGAAAAATGGAAGATCGGGTGTGGAGTCATTCAGAAATAAAATCTATCATAGAAAACGAAGTGGTTTTAATTTCTCTTTATGTAGATATAGATGAGAAACTTCCTGAGGAAGAACAATATACAAGCGAAACAACCGGAAAAAGAATTCGTACGGTAGGGAATAAATGGAGTGATTTTCAGATTAAGCATTATCAAATGCATGCCCAGCCTTATTATGTTTTACTGGATCCTTTTTCAGAAACCAAATTAAATGAACCTGCCGGATATACTCCCAATGCAGATGAATACAGAGCCTGGTTGAGAGATGGAATTGATAAATTTCAACCTGCTTTAAGTTCAGCTGATTTTTCTATGAAAATTATTCAATAAAAAATTTTTTCAGAATATGTTGAAATTAGGTCAATATCAAAATTTAAAAATTAATCGTGAAGCTCCTCCGGGTTTATATCTAATCACTGAAGAAGGAGAAGAAGTTTTATTGCCTAATAAATACGTTCCGGAAAAAGCTGAAATTGGCGATCAAATAGAGGTTTTTATTTATCTGGATCACGAAGAAAGACCGGTTGCTACCACACTCGACCCCTTAGTTAAACTGGATGAATTTGCTAAACTTCGCTGTGTTGAAGTTACAGAGTTTGGAGCTTTTTTGGATTGGGGATTGGAAAAACATTTGTTTGTTCCTTTTAGAGAACAAGCTTATCCTATGGAAAAAGATCATTGGTATTTGATTTTTTGTTATTTGGATGAAGAAACAAATAGACTGGTGGCTTCAAGTAAGGTTTTGCATTTTGTTGATAATTCAGAATTAACCGTTGAGCCTTATGAAGAAGTCGATTTAATTGTAGCCAATAAAACAGACTTGGGTTTTAATGTGATTATCAATGAACTTCACAGAGGATTGGTTTATCATTCAGATGTTTTCCAGGATTTACAAACAGGAGATTCTTTAAAAGGATGGATTGTAAAGATCAGAAAAGGAAATAAAATTGATGTCACTCTTCAGCGTCCCGGATTCAGAAGTATTGGAATCAATGCTGAAACCATTTTGGAAGAATTAAAGAAAAATGACGGATTTTTACCTTTGCATGATCGTTCTTCACCGGAAGAAATTGAAGAAATTCTTCAGATGAGCAAAACCAGTTTTAAAAGAGCGATAGGAAATCTTTATAAAAACCGACAAATTAAAATTGTTGATAAAGAAGGAATTTATCTTCGGTAATAATACAGATTAGTCGGTCGTCCATAATAATAATCAAAAGTAGAGGGACGATAATAACGATCGTAATAAACAGGATAAGGATTGATAAAAGGCTGTCTCATGTCACGATAAGCCTCATTTCTGATTCCACCATCAGGGGTTAGTCTGCTTTCAAATTGTCTTTCACTGCTTCTTTGCCAAATGGTAGGATGAACGAAAACCTGAACTTGCGAACGAATTTGCTCCAGCTGACGAACCGGAGGTTTAAAATCTCTGATTCTCGATTTTCTTTTAAATTCTTCAGCTCTCGCAATAGCCATAATATCTAAAGCCACATTTTTTTCTTCGCTCGGAAAACTGATGTCTAAAAGATTAAAATGTAATTTATACCGATCTATTTGAAAAGGTCCCATCTGAGGAGCATACATTCCATCCATCACTTCAAAAAGAGGAGTTTCTTCTTCAACAGCTTTATTTTCAGCGGGAATACTGTGTCTTTGGTCTTCTATTTCTTGTGAAAATAAAAAACCGGAAAAACCTAAAACAAAGAAAATAATCCAAAACTTTTTCATAGAACCTAAAATAGCAAAAAACGTGCAAACTTTTCTATGGAACCAAATTTTCATCTGAAAATCATTCGATTTTAATTTTTTCTCCTAAAAATTTTGGTTGTTTATCGAACAGAACATCAAAATAAGCAACGGTTTTAGCCAAATATTCTCTGAGATAAACTCTTGGTTTATTGAGCGGATCTTTGGCATTATATCCAATAGCTTTCATATTGTTTTTTCGGGCTATATAAATGGCTCGCTGATTGTGGAATTTCTGAGAAATGATTGTGATGCTGTCTTGTCCAAAAACTTTTTGAGCTCTCATCACAGAATCCAATGTTCTGAATCCTGCATAATCGAGAATTATTTTTTCATCAGGAATACCTTTCTGCACCAAAGCTCTTTTAAAATCCCTGGGTTCATTGTAACTTAGATGTTTATTATCTCCACTGACCAAAATAAAATCGATTTTTCCGCTATTGAATAATTCTACAGCAGCTTCGACTCTATACTGAAAAAAAGGATTGATTCCGCCACCTCTTAAATATTGAGAAGTTCCCAATAATAATCCCACTCGATTTTTGGGTAAGGATTCTACAGAAGAAAAAGTTTTTCCTTTGGCAAATATTCCAACCGAAAGATTGGTATAAAAAATAATAAATAACAGAATAAAACAACCTGCTATGAAATAACGAAAGATTCTTTTCAATTTTTAGCTATTCATTCAAACTATCATACAAAAATAGCATAATAAAAAAATAATTTTGGATTAACTAAAATTTAATCCCGAATAAGTTGTCATAAAAGTAATTTCAGATTTATAATTAAACGATATGGTTTTAAATAATCTGGAAAGTTTTAGTTTCTTCATTAAATCTTATTAGATCGGGAGGGAATATATGCTGAAGTTTTTTATTTGAAATCAATTCCTGAGGAGATCCTGCGATCACTTTCTTATCTTGTATCAAAATAAGCTGATCACAAAGCTGCAACGCCAAATTTAGTTCATGAGTAGCAAAAACGATGGTTTTATTTGTTTCTTCGGTCAACTTTTTCAGCATTTTAAAAACAAAAGCTTTATGATAAAGATCTAAATGATTGGTCGGTTCATCTAAAAGAATAAGTTCTGTGTTTTGTGCAATAGCCCGAGCAATAAAGACTTTTTGTAATTGACCATCACTAAGTTCATCCGATCGTTTATCTACTAAATCTTCTATTTCAATTAGCTGGAGCGCCTGGCTGACAACAGCTTTGTCTTTATCAGATAATAAACCCAGCCAGTTCGTATAAGGTTGTCTTCCTAAAGCTACAATTTCATAAACCGTCAAATTTTGAGAAATTACCGGATTGGATAAAACAATACTTATTTTTTCAGCTATTTCTCTTGAAGACAAAGATTGTAAAGGCTGATTTTCAAGAATTATTTCTCCGGATCTTTTAGGCAAGTCGCCGGAAACAGTTTTTAATAAAGTAGATTTCCCCGATCCGTTTATTCCTATGACAGCAGTTAATTCTCCTTTATAAATATCAAAATTTATATGTTCGGCTATGATCTGATTAGGATAACCAATACTTAAGTTTCTTGCTTTTAAAACCGGATGTTCCCTTTTCATTTTAAAAAACTAATTTTTTTCTTCTCAACAACAACCATATTACAATAGGAGCACCAAAAATAGAAGTCACTGCATTGATAGGTAAAGTTAATTCACTTCCCGGTATTTGAGCGATAATATCACAAATCAGCATCAGAATAGCACCGGCAAAAAGTACAGCCGGCATTAAAATCAGATGATTACTGACCGGAATAACCAGTCTTACCAAATGAGGAACTGCTAATCCTACAAAAGCAATCGGTCCTGCAAAAGCTGTTATTCCACCTGCCAGAATACTGGTTGCAATGATGACGATTAATCGGTTTCTCTCAATGTGAATACCCATACTTTTTGCATATTCTTCACCCAATAAAAGAGCATTTAGATTTTTAAGACAAAATAAGCTGAGAATTAATCCTGTAAGCCAACAAAAAAATAAAAAGCTTATTTCCGTGAAAGATAAATTTCCTAAACTTCCAAAAGACCAGAACACATATTTCTGCAATTGTTCAGAAGAGCTGAAATAAGAAAGCACATTGACAATAGCTCCGGTCAGTGCTGCAAACATAATTCCGACAATCAGAATGGCCATAGTATTTTGCATTCTGAAAGAAGCAGCAATGACTGCGAGCATCACTAAAAAACTTCCCAGACTGGCAGCTAAAATAACAGCCCATTCTGATAAAAACAAAGCAGAAAAACCTAATAATCCACCGCCCATAATGACCAAAGCTACTCCTAAACTCGCGCCGCTGCTAAGACCTAAAACATAAGGTCCGGCTAAAGGATTTTTAAATAAAGTCTGCATTAAGAGTCCGCTTATCGCCAGACCCGAGCCGGTTAAGACAGCTGTAATGGCTTTAGGTAAACGATAGTGTTTTATAATATAATCTATGGAAGTTTGTTCAGTGTTTTTTCCGAATAAGCTTTTTAAGGTTTCAGAAAAAGGAATAGAAACTGAACCTAAACTGATGTTTAAGATAAAAAACCCAAGCAGAAGAATAATGCTGATGAGAAAATATAACCGAATTGTTTTTACACTCATTCTAAAGATTTAAAGAAAACATTTTCTCTTTCAGGAAGTAATTCCGGATGAAAAATTTTTATCAAATCCATCAGGATAATATCCGGTCGGTTAGGAGCCAGTTCAAAATATAAAACTCCGCCGGTTTCTCCTTTTACATGAGCATAACCATAAATTTCTTTCTGTTTAAAAGCATCAAATTTGGTATAGTGCTGAGAACTTTTCTCTAACTGATCAAAAGATGTAAATCCATCAGGAGCTATCCAGATTTGAGCATGCTGAGCCTGATTTAAAACTGATTCAAAAGATAATGAAAAGCTGCCGGTATGATTGTTTTCCTTAAAAATATAATCTCCGCCTGCATCTTCTATAAATTTTGCCATCCAGCTTTTTCCACCCGGTAAATACCAGACATCTCTGTACATGGATCCGGCTAAAATTTTCGGTTTTTCTTCTAACTGAGCAGTGAGTTTTTGAGCTTCCTGATAATTTTGTTTTATTTTTTCAAAAAACTCTTCAGCTTTCTCATCTTTATCATATAAGGCTCCAAAAAATTTTATCCATTCTGCTTTTCCCATAGGGTTTTCTTCATTCCAATCTCCATTAAAAATTACGGGAATTCCTGAAGCAGAAATATTGGCGTAGGCTTTATCATTTTCTTTCATCGCAAATCCTACTAAAACATCAGGTTGTAAACTCAGCAAAACTTCCATATTAATTTGTTCATTCTGACCTAAATCAGTTACTTTATTTTCATTAATACGAGTTCTGGTTTTGGGAGAAGAAATATAATCAGGATGAGGAAAACCAACTAAAGTATTTTCTACATTTAAATTTTCCAAAGCCGGAATGTGAGTGGTGGAAGTTACCGCTATTTTCTCAACAGGAATGTAAATTTTTTCATCATAGCTTACATCTTTCGGAATTTCAGTTCCTCGCTTGGCTAATAAATAAGTATAAGTGTTTTCCGATTTTGGAAAAGGATTTTTTACTTCCAAAATTTTATAATTGTCATATTTGAAAACAGAAAAACCTTTGGCATATTCAATATGGAGTGTATCAGCCTGAAGTTGACCGGAAGTTTTAGGAGAATGCTGTTTTTCTTGTTTACAAGAAATTAGAAATAAAAGTAAGATTAGGGGAAAAATCGTCCTCATTCAAATTATCTTTTTGACAAATTTACAAGAATCTTAAAGAATCTGTCAGTCAGGCCAAAGTAAAATCAAAGAATTGATAATCTGATAGAGAAGAAATGAAATTCTAAACTATTATTATTGACAATCTGTGATGAGGTTGTTTTTCCAAAAGAAACTATTTTATTCTGCTGAACATTAATAAATTATCTGTTGATAATGTTTATTTTTGTCAACCAAAATTGGAAAAGGTGAAGAAGATGATTTTGATGATTCGGTTGTTTTTTGTTTTAACTGTTTTACAAGGTTTTTGCGCAACAGCTCAAGAACAGAATTCCGATATTTTTCAAGCTGAAGGTTTTTATAGAAGCTTTTCCGGAGAACTTGAAAATGAAAAAGTAAGACTGAACATCAGATGGATAGACGGAAATTTAACTGCCGGATTTATTGATGGAAAAGGAGTTTCTTATGCTTTGGAATCTTCACGTAAAGCTCGTAAAAACGGGGTGTGGGTTTTAAAAGAAAATAAAGAAGAACATCCGCTTTCCATAAAATTTCAGGTTATTGGAGATCAAATAGTGGGCTCTTTGATTAAAAATTCCAACCAAAATTTTCCATTGAGATTAAAAGAAAACTATGAAGGAATTACAAAATTTACATATTATTCTTATTTATTAGATCACTGCAAAGATTCAGAAGATCCGGATTGTCCGGAAATAAAGATTTCTTTTGTTTTTCCAAAAGCTGTTGAAGAAAATTCTCCATCCAAAAATCTAAATCAGGAAATCAAAAAAATTATCGGCATTAAAGAAAATATTTCTTTTGAATCCGGCATCAAAGAAGTAATCGATAAAGTTTTAAAATCCATTGAAACCAATGCAGAAGAAACTGCAGAAGAATCCTTTTCCGATCTTGCGGAGTGGAATTATTCACAGGATATTCAAATAGAATTTAACGAATTATCCTTTATTATTTTATCCAAAACCATAGAAGAATTTTATGGAGGAGCACATCCTGTTTGCAGACAAAATTTTTTTGTTTTTGACTTGCAAAACCTGCATTTGATGAAGCTCGAGCATCTGATTTCTGTGGATTCCGAAAAACTGCAAAATTTAATTGAAGATCAATTCAGACAAGATTTTAATTTAAAACCTGAAGAAGAATTGGGTGAAATATTGTTTGAAGATAATCTTCCTGTTTCTTCTAATTTTAGATTTGACAGACAAGGAATTTATTTTATTTATAATCCTTATGAGGTGGGAGCTTATGCTTTGGGAAAAATAGAGGTATTTATTTCTTATGAAAAAATAAAATCAGCTTTAAATCCTGAATTTGCAAGACGTTTAAAAATTTCCACCTCCAAAACTATTAACTGATTTCTTTATATTTCTTCAGAATCAGAACTGCTGCTTTTTTTATTTTTACTACTGAAAATACAAGAGGTTTTCTCCTTACGATTCTATCTTTAAAAGCCTCTTAGCAGAAATTTTGAATAGGTTTAAGATTTTTCTATATTTGCGAATCTTTGAAAAACCTTCATACTTTTGATAAAGATGATCGTTTTTTAAAGCATTTTATGGAAAATGAACTTTTATTTTTCATCAAATCAATTGAAAAATTAATATATGAATAAACTTTCCTCACCCGGAGCTCGTTTTCGCGAGGCCATGAAAAAAGAAAATCCTTTACAAATTGTGGGTGCCATCAATGCCAATCATGCATTATTGGCCGAACAAGCAGGATTTAACGCAATTTATCTTTCCGGAGGCGGAGTAGCTGCCGGATCTTTAGGAATTCCTGATCTTGGAATCACCAATCTTGAAGATGTTTTAATTGATATTCGCCGGATCACCAATGTAACAGATTTACCTTTATTGGTTGATGTTGATACAGGTTTTGGTCCTTCTGCTTTTAATGTAGCCCGAACGGTAAAAGATTTGATCAGAAATGGTGCAGCTGCCTTGCATATAGAAGATCAGGTGGGCGCCAAGCGTTGTGGTCACCGACCCAATAAAGAACTGGTGGGCAAACAGGAGATGGTCGATCGTTTAAAAGCTGCAGTTGATGCCCGAACGGATGAAAATTTTGTAATCGGTGCCAGAACTGATGCTTTTGCCAGTGAAGGAATAGAAAAAACATTAGAACGTGCAGTTGCTTATAAAGAAGCAGGAGCAGATTTTATTTTTGCCGAAGCCGTTCCTGATCTTTCTTATTATCAGAGTTTTGTAGATGCGACAGGAATTCCTGTTTTGGCTAATATCACTGAGTTTGGTCAAATTGACTATTACACGGTTGATCAGTTAAAAGAAGCCGGAGTAGAATTAATTCTGTATCCTCTGTCTGCTTTCCGTGCTGCCAATAAAGCTGCTCAAAATGTTTATCAACACATTCGAACGGAAGGCACTCAAAAAAATGTGATAGATACCATGCAAACCAGAAATGAACTTTATGAAAGCATTGGTTATTACGAATACGAAAAAAAATTAGACGAACTTTTTAAACAAAATAAAGATGGCTGAAAAAGGAAAATTTAGACCTAAAAAAAGTGTAGCACTCTCGGGAGTTGCCGCGGGAAATACCGCTTTGGCAAGTGTGGGGGTGAGCGGAAATGATTTGCATTATCGCGGTTATGATATTTTGGATTTAGCAGAAAAAACCGAATTTGAAGAAGTTGCTTATCTGTTAATTCATGGAGAATTACCTACACAAGCTCAACTTAAGAACTACAAAACAAAATTAAAATCTTACAGAGGTTTACCTCATCATTTAAAAGAAGTTCTTAAACAAATTCCTGCAGCAGCTCATCCTATGGATGTTTTAAGAACAAGTACTTCTGTTCTGGGAACAATTCTGCCTGAAAGAGAAGATCAGAATATTCCTGAAGCGCGCGATATAGCAGACAGAATGCTCGCTTCTTTTTCTTCTGCTTTATTATACTGGTATCATTACTCTCACAATGGAAAAGAAATTGATGTTGAAACTGATGATGAAAGTATAGGCGGACATTTTCTGCATCTTTTACACGGAGAAAAACCTTCGGATTCGTGGGTGAAAGCCATGAATATTTCTCTGAATCTTTATGCTGAACACGAATTTAATGCTTCTACTTTTACCGGACGTGTGATTGCCGGAACGGGAGCAGATATGTATTCTTCCATCACCGGAGCTATTGGTGCCTTGAGAGGACCCAAACACGGAGGAGCCAATGAAGTAGCTTTTGATATTCAAAGCAGATATGCCTCAGCCGATGAAGCTGAAAAAGATATTATTGAAAGAGTAGGCAGAAAAGAAATTATCATCGGATTTGGTCATCCGGTTTATACCATCTCAGATCCGAGAAATGAAGTGATTAAAAGAGTAGCCAAAGAACTTTCTGAAGAAGCCGGAGATATGTTATTATATGACGTGGCTGAACGTATCGAAAGCGTAATGTGGGAGCAGAAGAAGATGTTCCCGAATTTAGACTGGTTCTCGGCTGTGTCTTATAATATGATGGGTGTACCTACCTTGATGTTTACTCCTTTATTTGTGATTTCCAGAATTACAGGTTGGGCTGCACACGTAATGGAACAAAGACAGGATGGGAAAATAATCCGACCCAGCGCAAATTATGTAGGTCCGGAAAACAAGGAATTTGTACCTATCGAAAAAAGAAAATAAATTTATTAACAATTTAAATTTTAAAAGAATATGTCAGTAAACAAATCGGCAGAAAGGCCGGAGTTTGATAAAGTAATTCAAGATATAGCTGATTATACTTTGAATTATGAAATTAAAAGCGATTTGGCTTGGAAAACAGCTCACTACAATCTTTTAGACACTATAGGTTGTGGACTGGAAGCTTTGACTTATCCGGCTTGTACCAAAATGTTGGGTCCGGTTGTAAAAGGAACTTATGTGCCTAATGGTGCCAAGGTTTTTGGAACTCAGTTTCAATTAGATCCTATTGAAGCAGCCAGAGATATTGGAACCCTTGTTCGCTGGTTAGATTTTAACGACACCTGGCTGGCTGCAGAATGGGGGCACCCTTCAGACAACTTAGGAGCTGTTTTAGCTGTGGCTGATTGGGTTTCAAGAACAAATATTGCTGAAGGAAAAGAACCACTTACCGTAAAGGATGTTTTAGAAGCGATGATTATTGCTACTGAAATTCAGGGAGTAATGGCTTTGGAAAATTCTTTTAATAAAGTTGGTTTAGACCACGTTATTTTAGTGAAATTAGCTTCTACTGCTGCTGCAGGAAAATTATTGGGATTAAGCCGTGATGAATTGGTCAACGCTATTTCTCATGTATTTGTTGACGGGCAGGCTTTAAGAACCTACAGACATGCACCCAACACCGGAAGCCGTAAATCCTGGGCTGCAGGTGATGCTACCGCAAGAGCAGTAAGATTAGCGTTGATCGCTAAGACAGGTGAAATGGGATATCCTTCTGTTTTAACTGCTAAAGGATGGGGTTTCTATGATGTTTCTTTTGGAGGAAAAGAATTTAAATTCCAAAGAGATTATGGAACTTATGTAATGGAAAATATTCTGTTTAAGATTTCTTTCCCTGCAGAATTCCACGCTCAGACTGCTGTTGAAGCTTCTTTGACGCTGTATGATAAATTAAAAGAGTTAGGTAAAACTTCAGACGATATCAAGAGCATTAAGATTAGAACGCATGAAGCTGCTATCAGAATTATTGATAAGAGAGGACCTTTAGATAATCCTGCTGATAGAGATCATAACTTGCAGTATATGGTTGCTGTTCCTTTAATTTTTGGAAGACTGACAGCTGCTGATTATGAAGATGATATTGCAAACGATCCGCGAATCGATGCTTTAAGAGAAAAAATGGAGCCTGTTGAAGATCCTCAGTTTACTAAGGATTATTTCGATCCTGAAAAACGTTCTATCGCTAATGCGATTACAATCGAATTAAATGACGGAACTGTTTTGGATGAGGTAGAAGTAGAATATCCTATTGGTCATAAGAGAAGAAGAGATGAAGGCTTCCCTGAATTGATTAAGAAGTATAAAATCAACCTGGCCAGAATGTTCCCGGCTAAGCAACAAAAAACTATTCAGGATTTGACCTTGGATTATGATAAAATCAAGAATTTAAGTGTAAATGAATTCGTAGATTTGTTTGTAATCTAAAAATCCGGTTTGTGTTATAATTTAAAAGGAGTTCGTTAATTCGAGCTCCTTTTTTTATCTCCTGCTTGTCAAGGATTTTCCATGAAAAATGGTTTTGTCATACAAGGTCTCGATTTTTTAAATTATTTTTCAACCCTCTAATTGAATTGAAATATGAAAATTATTTCCCTAAGACTTTTAATGATTTTAACTGTTGTTGTTGTTATTTCCTGTGCAAAGGAAAAAGATAAAAAACAAGCATCTCCTTCAACACCTACAACCGTTCTTCAAGAAGAAAAAGAAGATGTTTTGATTAAAGAATTAGAAAAGTTTGATGAAAATTATTCTGAAGTTTTAAATTCTTTTTACAATTCCCTCAATCGTGTAAATTCTTTTGTCAAGAATCCTGATAAAAATAATAAGGAATCAATTTTGAAGGAATTAACTTCTTCAGCAAAAAGAAAAAAGATTAAACTCTCCGCTCATTCAACCTATAAAACTTCAATAGATTCTTTAGAAAATATCTATAACGGATTTATCAGTTTAAATGAAGATCTCAAAAATTATCTGGAATCGGAGGTTTGGAAAGAAAATGCTAATAGGAGTGAAATCTATCAAATAGGAGAAAAAGCCGAGAAATTATCCCGGCAGTATGAACATACTTTTAATAATCTAATGAAAGAATTAGATTAAATATTTTTCTTTTTATGAATTTTCAGTTGATGTTTGATGATCGACAGTCACAACTTCCTGATGATCTGTTTTTTGAATTTGGTTCGCTTCAGCACAATATCTGCCTGCTGAACCACAACTGCTTAAAATTCCTATAGCAAATAATACAAATAAAATCTTTTTCATTTTCTTAGTTTTAGATTTAAATGGTTTTTCAATTTCTCTTTTGAAGAGAAAACTTGGTAAATTTAATTAAAATTTAGATTCTTCACTTTGAATAACGATTTTTTCCCGAAATATTTCTTTTTACGGAAAGCAAAACCTCATAATTAATTTATTAAAACAACAGCTTTAGCTATAAGATCTTTATATTTGCAGTCAATCTTAAAAATCGGTTTATTGTTGAGTTTTTTCAACAATAATTAAAAAGGGAATTCCGTGAAAACCGGAAGCTGTTCCCGCAACTGTGAGCTAAGTCTGCCAAAAGGCAGATGCTTGTAAAAAATCTTCATTCCACTGTTCTGATGAATGGGAAGGAATTTTATAAGACGCAAGCCAGGAGACCTGCCGAATTTTTTAATCTGAAGAAAAAGACTTTCGGGTAAAGAGTCTCTTGATTATGAAAAAATTAATTTCACTTTTATTTTGTTTTTCTGTTGTTCAAATTTCTTTTGGTCAGTTAAGAGATATTGCTTTTTCTGAAGACACTTTGGAAACTATTTTCTTAACAGGAAATAAGCTTAAAGATTTTTCTGTCGGTCAGACTTTATATGAATTTCAGGATTCTGTTTTTGTTCGTCAGTCTCCGATGTTAACTTCTTTGCTGGAATATAACAGCTCAGTATATTTTAAACAGAATGGTCTGGGAATGGTTTCTTCTCCTTCTTTTAGAGGAACTACAGCCTCACACACAGCAGTTTTATGGAATGGAATTAATATTAATTCTAATTTTCTGGGTCAGACCGATTTTAACACCATTAATATTTCCGGTTATGATTATATAAGTGTGCGTGCCGGCGGAGGCAGTCTGGTTTATGGAAGTGGTGCCATTGGTGGAACAGTTCACCTCGATAATCAACTCGATTTTAAAAAAGCTTTTGAAAATAATATTTATCTGAATTATGGAAGTTTTCAAACTTCAGATGCGCGTTATAAATTAAAACTTTCTTCTGAAAAAGTGAGTTTCAAACTGGCTCTGGCTCATAATCAATCTGAAAATGATTATAAATATCAGCTAAGAGAAGGAAAAAACACCAATGGTCAGTTTGAGAATTTCTCAGTCAATTCAGGTTTAGGTTTTAAAATAAACTCTTTGAACAAGATTCTGGTTTTTAATGAAATTTATCAAAGCGATAGAAATTTTCCCGTTTATTATCTGACAGAAATTCCGACTCAATACAAAGATTTTAATACGCGGAATTTAGTCGAATGGAAATCAAGATTCGGAAAATTTAATTCGGATTTAAAAACTGCTTTCTGGACAGAAAATTATAAATATTTTCCGGATTCAGGTCAAAAAGATTACTCTTTCGGAAAAGCCAAAAACTTTGTTGGAAAATATGATCTTGATTTTAAAGTTTCCCGGGATATGCTTTTTCATACTATTCTTGAACATCAGCATACAAATGGAAAAGGTTCGTATGTGGAACAAGAAACAAGAGATATCAGCGCTATCGGTTTGATCTTTAAACACGGTTTAAATCAAAGTATAAAATATCAGTTTGGTTTGCGTCAGGAAATATCTTCTTCTTATGGAAGTCCTTTTTTATGGTCTTTAGGTATGGAATATGAAGTTTCTCCTTTCTATACAGCCAAATTATCTGCTTCTAAAAACTATAAAAGACCTACTTTTAATGATTTATACTGGACTCAAAGTGGAAATCCTGATTTAGAAGCTGAAAATTCACAACAAATTGAAATAGGAAATCATTTAAATTTTAAAGATTTTAAGTTAAGTCTGACCGGATATTTTAATGATATTAGAGATATGATTCATTGGCTCCCGGAATCGAACGGACTTTTTAAACCTCGTAATGAAGATCATATTCAAACTTATGGTGGAGAAGTTTCACTTTCCTTTCAAAAAGAATTTAATCACAAAGCTCTTTATTTTACTACGACTTATGCCTACACGGTTTCTGAAAACAAACAAACAAAAAAACAGTTAATTTATGTGCCTTACCACAAGGCCACTTTCTCCTCAACCTTTATTTCAAAAAAAATTCAGGCAAACTATCAACTCCTTTATAACGGAAAAGTTTTTACCAGATCAGATAATAATCCCAACCATAAATTAAAAGATTATCTTATTGCCAACCTTGATGTTTCTTATGATTTTGGAAAAGATAAAGATTTTGTTGTCGGAGGAAGGATTCAGAATCTCTTTAATAAGGCTTACGAAAATGTAAAACGATATGAGATGCCGGGAATTAATTTTAATGTATTTGTAAATCTAAAAATTTAAAAGATGAACCATAAAATCAAGTTTTCTAAAATTTTCTTTTTATTAATTTTTCTTTTTTTAGCTTCTTGTGGTAAAGACGATGATTTTTCAGAAGATTTAGACGACCAACCACAACTGGAAAAACCTTATCAGCATGGTTTTTTTGTGCTTAATGAAGGACAATTTCCAAATGAAGGAACTGTTACTTTTATTTCTGATGATTATCAAAATGTGGTTCAAAATATATTTCAAAAAGAAAATAATGGTCTGGAATTAGGAAATACACCTCAGTCTATGTTTTTTGATGAAGAACGAGTTTATATAATCACCAATTCATCAAATTTTATCAGAATGGCAGACCGATATACTTTTAAGGATTTAGGAATAATTTCAGGTGAAATGAATAATCCCAGATATGGAGTTATTGCCAATCAAAAAGCATATATCACCAATGGTTATGGTAATAAATTGACTGTAATCGATTTAGAAAATCACGAAGTTGAAAAAACTATTCAGTTAAATAATTCAAGTGAATACATTTTTAAAGCTGAAAATGGACTTATCTATATTCAACAAGCTGCTTTTGGATCAGGAAATAAAATTGCTGTTTTAAATCCGGATTCGGATCAGATTATAGAAACTATTGAAACCTCCGACAATCTTAATTCCATAGTTTTAGATGGAAATTTTTTATATGCATTGACAGCTGATAAACTTCAAAAATTTTCTTTGGATAGTCATCTTTTAACTGAAGAAATAGATTTGACTTATTCTCAATCTCCATCCAATTTGCGATTGGAAGATGAAAAAATTTATTTTACTGTAGAAAAGAAAGTTTATCAGATGGATATCTCTGCTAATTCAGCTCCTCAACATCCTCTTTTTATTTATGATGAAAACTCATCCCACGGTCTATTTTATGGTTTTGAAGTAAAAGATTCTAAACTTTATATCGCAGACGGAGGAGATTTTGTTTCTGATTCTTCTATTGAAATTCGCGATTTGGAAGGAAATCTATTAAAATCTTTTCCGGTTGGAGTAGGGCCAAACGGATTTTATTTTAATAATTGATTAAAAAAACATCAATTAAAGAAATCCCGATCCTCATGAGATAAAAGCAGTCTATTTTTGCGGATGATTTAATTCGATTAAAATCGGGGTATAAATATGTTTAAGACAGAGAGCTTCAAATACCATTTGCTGATGCATTTAATTGTGCTTGCATTTGGTTTCACCGGAATTTTAGGAAAATTAATTCAGCTTGATTTTTATCAAATTGTTTTTTTCAGAATGCTGATTGCCGGGATAAGTCTTTTATTCTTTTTAAAACTCCGAAGAAGAAAGTTTAAGATAACCAATAAAAAAAACCTTCTGGCAGTTATTGGGGTCGGGCTGATTGTCGTCCTTCATTGGCTTACTTTCTTTAAAGCTGTTCAGGTTTCCACCGCTTCAGTCGCAGTTTTGTGTATGGCTACCACTGCTTTGCATGTCAGTTGGATGGATCCCTTAATTATGAAAAGAAGATTTTCAAGACTGGAATTTATTTTAGGATTACTGGTGATTTTTGGGGTGATTTTTGTGACCAATAATGTGGATGCTAATCAGATTGAAGGTTTGTTATGGGGGTTATTATCAGCTTTTCTTTCTGCTGTTTTTGCTGTGTTGAATGCTTATCTTAATAAAGTAAAAGAAATATCTTCTGCTTCTCTGACTACTTATGAAATGTTTAGCGGTTGTGGTTTTCTTTTTATAGGATTAAGTTTAACAGGAAAAATAGATGCTTCATTTTTTAAAATGAGTCTGTCTGATTTTGGCTGGTTATTGTTTTTAGGAATCATCTGTACATCTTTGGCATTTATGATTATGATTGATGTCATTCATAAATTAGGAGCTTATACAGCCACATTAACCATAAACTTAGAACCTGTTTATTCTATTATTTTAGCAGTTTTTATTCTGGCTGAAAACGAAATATTAGGACCTCAGTTTTATTGGGGTTCTCTCTTTATAGTGATTATTGTTTTTGCCAATCCGCTTTTAAGACGCTGGGAACAAAAAAGAATCCTGAGGTCGCAGAACCCTTTTTTATAAAATAATGTTTTAAATTAATTTCTTTTTGTGTAATACAAACAATAAAACAAGAGGGATAGCGAGTAAAATCACCATAGTGGTGTGAATTTTAAAGAGAATGGGTGCCATGATTAAAGTCAGGAAATATCCACCCATGGCTCCTCCAAAATGTGCATCATGACCTATATTTCCGGATCTGTTTTTCATTCCGTATAAAGAATAAAGCAGATATCCAATTCCAAAAACATAAGCCGGAATGGGAATAACAAAAAACAAACCTAACATCATATCCGGTTGTAAAAGAATGGCTGAATAAAGAATCCCCATCACAGCTCCACTTGCACCTACTGCCATATAATATGGGTTGTTTCTGTGGAAATAATAAGAAAAGAGATTTCCTAATATCAAACTTCCCAAATAAATCAGCACAAAGAGTATTTCTCCTAAATGATAAATAACTACATCAGCGAAAAAATAGAAAGTTATCATATTGACCAACAGGTGAGTGGTGTCAACATGTAAAAACCCTGAACTTAAAAATCTGATTTTTTCTCCTGCTTTTGCCGGACCCAGTTTGAAGCTGTATCGCTCAAAAAAAAGACGATCTCTAAAACCTTTAAAAGAAATTAAAATGTTAAGCCCGATAATAATAATCGTGCTGATTGCCATTTCGCCCATAATTCAAATTTGGTGAACGCCAAATATACTATATCTTTGCCGAAACTTTTCAGAGCTATGAAAAGAATAGCCTTCTTTATCGCATATCCTTTTTTATGGATGATATCCAAACTGCCTTATAAAGCCTTTTATGCTTTTTCGGATGTTGCTTTTTTTCTTCTTTATTATATTGTAGGATATAGAAAGAAGGTGGTAAAGGAAAATCTTGAGTTTGCCTTTCCTGAAAAATCGGAAAAAGAAATTCGTGCGATTCGAAAGAAATTCTACAGACATTTCTGTGATCTTTTTTTAGAAATGGCTAAAACACTTAGTATTTCAGAAGAAGAATTGGTCAAGCGATTTATTCTGAAAAATCCGGAAGAACTTCATCGTCTTGAAGCTTTGAATAAGAGTTATATCATTATGCTCGGACATTATAATTCTTATGAATGGGTAACAGCTTTGCAGCTTCAGGGCATGAAGTATAAAGCTTATGGGATATATAAAAAACTGAAGAATCCGTATTTTGATAAATTGATCAGAGATTCAAGAGGAAGATTTGGAGTAGAGATGCTTGATAAAGATGATGTGCTGAGGCAAATGATCAGGGATAACCAAAACAACCGGCTTTGCAGTTATGGAATGATTGCCGATCAGGCTCCAAAAGGAGGAAAATCAAAATACTGGCAGAAATTTATGGGAAGAAAAGTTCCTGTTTTTATAGGAAGTGAAGTAGCCGCTAAAAAACTGGATTATTCTGTTGTTTATCTTAAAATAGAAAAAGTAAAAAGAGGTTTTTATGAAGCAGAATTAATTTCCATTGCTGATAATCCTAAAGATTTTAAAGATTTCGAAATAACTTCCATTTATATTCATCTGCTGGAAAATCAAATCAAGCAAAAACCGGAAAATTATCTTTGGACGCATAAACGATGGAAACATGCGGGGACAGAAAGTTTCTAAAGAATCTGAGTTCGATCCGAAACTTCATTTTTTTCTACATTAAAATCTCTGAGCTCTTAAAATTATTAAGATTTTGTATATTGGCGGGGAAATAATTCATCCTTAAACTTATGAAAAAAATTACCTTTCTTTTTGCTGTCTTATGGTCTTTCGGACTTGTAGCTCAGCAAAATTCTGCTGACACAATTTTTGTAAACACTCCTTTAATTGAACTGGACTGGTACGGAGGTTTTGATTCTATTCTTGAATTTCCGGATGAGGAACAGAGTTTCAGGCAGATTGTAATGACTGTCAAACTGGGTCAATATAATTGTCCTCCTACCGATGAGTTTTGTCATCAATGGGATTATACCACTTCCATTCAATTATTGAAAGAAAAAAACAATGGTGCAACTACCTTTGAAGATGGCGACGATGACGATGATGATGAAAATTATGATATTTATGAATTGGGAAGATTTATCACTCCTTTTGCCACTTCAGGATGGTCCCGTTTTGGAAGTAATTGGAAACAACCTTATTATTTTGATGTGACAGATTTTTATCCCTTGCTAAAAGGTGAAAACAAAATCAGAATATTTTACGAAGGTTATTCAGGCGGATTTACAGCAGAAATTGAATTTGCTTTTATAGAAGGTGTTCCGGAGAGGGAAGTACTTGACATTAAAAATGTTTATCAGCTCAGCAAAACTTATGGAGATGCACAGGATGCTTTTAATAATTATTTAGAAGTTTTTACTGATACGCCGCCTGCAGGCATGCAAGATGCTTTATTAAAAGTTTTGGTTACCGGACATGGAAGTGATTTGACAGAACAATGCTGTGAGTTTTCAAGTCATTATTATGATGTTTTTCTAAATGAAGATGCCATTGACAGAATTGATATTTGGAGAGATGATTGTGGAGAAAATGATCTTTATCCACAAGGAGGAACCTGGATTTATGATAGAAGTAATTGGTGTCCCGGAGCTAAGGTAGAACCTATTTATCATAATTTAAATTTACAGGCTGAAACAGAATATGATCTTCAGGTTCAATTTGAAGAATATGTAGGAAGTGGAAATTTAGGAAATTATAATTATAATGCCACTTTATTTTATTACGGAGAAACCAATAAAACTTTGGATGCAGCTGTTTTGGATATCATAACTCCCACTACAGATCCGAATCATTTCAGGTCTAATCCTTCAGGAGATTCACCCATAATAAAAGTTAGAAATACCGGAAGCAGCACAATTAATTCGATTGATTTTGAATATGGTGTAGTGGGATTTGGTTCGGCTACCCATAATTGGAGCGGAAATTTAGAGCCTCAGGAAGAGAAAGAAATTAAACTAACAGCATTAGAAGCTTTAAAGGATATTTCTTTAAATGAAGAATCCGGAAATTTGATGTTTGAAGTTGAAATCATTTCTGTGAACGGACAGGAAGATGAAGATGAAAATAATAATTATTTGAGTTCAAATTTCTCTCCGGCTCCTCTTTGGCCTTCGCAAATAATACTCAAATTAAAAACCGGAAGTAAAATAGCCAACGGATTTTTATCTAATTTCGGGGCTTCTGATATTTCCTGGGAAATTAAAGACATGCAGGATAATATTGTTGAATCCCGAACCAATACGATGGTAAATTCAGAATATTTTGATACCATAGCACTTCCGGAAACAGGGTTTTATAAACTTAAAATTAAAAATGAAAACTGCTTTGGTTTAAACTGGTGGCCATTTATGGGAGTACAAAATTATAACCAGGGATTTTTTAGAGTGACAAAGCTCAATGGAAGCAATTTGCCTATGAAAAATTACACCTACACCGGAACGGCTCATGATGATTGGGGCTGTTCATACACACAATATTTTTCTACAGATGTAGATCTTCAAAATGTAGATATAATAGCTAAAGCTCAAATCAAACTTTATCCTAATCCGGCTAAAGATTTTCTGTACATCGATTTAGGTAAGGGTTTATCGGCTCCTTTTAAAGTACGACTGGTAGATATTCAGGGAAGAAATGTTTATGAAAATAAACTGACAGAAAATCAGGTTGAAATTCCTGTTCAAAATCTCAATAATGGTTTGTATATCTTAATTTTTGAAGATAACAATCAAAATAAATTTATTGAGAAAGTAGTAATAGGAGAATAAAAAAATATCTCAGGGAGCTAAGATTTTTCTTAGCTCCTTGAGTTTAAAGATCTTCTTTTTTTGCTTCTTCCCAAAATTTATCCATTTCTTCTAAACTCATATCTTTTAAGTTCTTATTGATTTTTCGGGCTTGATCTTCTATAAACTGAAATCTTCTGATAAATTTTTTATTGGTGCTTTCTAAAGCATTTTCAGGATTTATATTTTTAAATCTGGCTAAATTAATAAGTGAAAATAAAAAATCACCAAACTCAGCTTCCGCTTTTTCCAAGTTTTGATTTTGAATTTCCTGTTTAAACTCTTGAAGTTCTTCTTCTACTTTTTCAAAAACCTGATCTTTATTTTCCCAGTCAAAACCAACTCCACTTACTTTTTCCTGGATTCTCCATGCTTTTACTAAAGAAGGTAAAGAATTAGGAACTCCTTCCAAAATACTTTTTCTTCCTTCTTTAATTTTGAGGTTTTCCCAATTTTTAGCTACTTCTTTTTCATCCTTTACTTTAATATCCCCATAAATATGAGGATGTCTTGCAATTACTTTTTCACAGATTTCATTGGCAACATCAGCGATATCAAAAGAGTTTTTTTCACTTCCTATTTTTGAGTAAAAAACAATATGCAATAATAAATCGCCTAATTCTTTTTTTATTTCTTCAAGATTTTTATCCAGGATAGCATCTCCTAATTCATAAGTTTCTTCAATGGTTAAGGGTCTTAAACTTTCAAAAGTTTGCTTTCGGTCCCAAGGACATTTTTCCCTTAGATCATCCATAATATCCAATAATCTTTCAAAAGCTTTTAGTTGATTTTTTCGGTTGTTCATATTCTGATTTTCAATGATTCACAAAAATAAAAATTTGATTGGTCCTTGAGTTCTTACAACCATAGATTTTATGTTTTAGGCGAAAAAAAAGAATTGTATGCTCTTTTATATTAAAATATTTTTACTTTAACTCAATAAACTTTTCTTAATAGAAATGAGGTTGTTTTTCCTGTTCAGCTTTATGATGATCTTCTTGCCATTCAGGGCTCAGCAGAAGTTTTCATTTTCTGATGAAAATATATTCTATTCTCCTGAAGTTTTTTTCGGATGGACCAATAAAGCCAATGAAGATTTTCCGAAAACAAGAATCAAAAAACAAATCGGATTTACCGTCAGTAAAACTCATCAGGAAAATCCACAGGAATGGGCTCAACGATTAACCGGTTTAAGAACGGGAATTTCTTTTGTTTTTTCTGATTTTGGAAATAAATCTGATTTGGGTTTTGGATTAACTTTCATGCCGGTTCTCGAATTTCCAATACTGAAATCTGAACATGTTTTTTTTCAAACAGGTTTAGGAATTTCTTATCACACCAGTAAATTTCATCCTCAAAAAAATCCGAATAATGAAGCCATTTCTACTTCTTTAACCTGGGCCTATAAAGCTTACTTTTATTATTCTTTTCCCAATTCAAACTCTGTGAACTGGAGAGTAGGAGGTGGGTATGCTCATCATTCCAACGGACACACAAGATTGAGAAATCAAGGATTAAATTCATTTTTAATTGGAATTTCAGCTGATATAAAACCTGGACAACCTGAGAAAATTAATTTGGAACCGGATTTTCCTTTTAGCGAATATTCTTATTTCTCCCTTAGAAGTGGATTAGGCAGAAATGTATTGGCAACTTCTTTTAATGACAGGAAGAATGTTTATGCTTTTTCGGCTGAATACGGAAAAGTTTTTAATAATAACTGGAAAATAGGAGCAGGATTCTACTATCATTTCTATGAACACTACTATCAGTATATCAAGAATAATTACAGCCTGGTTCAGCCTTATCAGGAATTTCATCATTTTCATAAAAACCCTAAACGTTTTGCCTCCAATCTTGGTTTTCATCTGCATGGAGAATTGTTGTTAAATCACATAGGAATCGTTACAGGGCTTGGCTATGACATTTATAAACCCGCTTATAAATTAGATTGGCGACTCAACGCAGGATGGAAAGATACTCCCGTAGAAATTCCTGATACCTGGGTTTTAGGAGAATATTCAACTTATTTCAAACTTAAATACAGAATTTCTGCCCGTTTAGGATTGAAATATTATGTTTTTAAAACCCATGTTTATCAACCTCACAATCTTTTTGTCGGAGTTTTTATCAATTCAAATCTCGGACAAGCTGATTTTACCGAAGCAGGAGTGGGTTATGTTTATAATTTTAAATCTTAACTGCTTTTTTTAACTATATCAGCCACAATCTTTTTAGCATGAATCAGAGAGTTTTCAATCAAAAGATTATGAGTTTCTTCTCCTGCACAAATTACTCCGGCTAAATAGATTCCTTTTTGATTGGTTTCCATAGTTTCAGGATTGTATTCAGGAACTTTGGTAGCATCTTCAGAAATACGAATACCCAAGTTTCTTAAGAAAGAATAATTAGGCCGGTATCCGGTTAAAGCCACAACCCGGTCATTTTCCAGGGTGATTACTTCCTCATTTTTTAATTTGATATCCACTTCATTTTCACGTATTTCTATGACATTGGCGTTAAAATAAGCCTGAATACTTCCCTCATCAATTCGGTTTTTAATATCAGGCCGGACCCAATATTTTACTCTTTCACCAATATCTTCTCCGCGGACTACCATAGTTACTTCTCCTCCTTTTCTATAAATTTCCAGGGCAGCATCTGCAGCAGAATTACTTGCGCCAATAACAATGGTTTTTTGTCCGTAATAGTAATGCGGATCTTTATAATAATGAGTTACTTTAGGTAAATCTTCTCCGGGCACATTTATCAGATTTGGAATTCCATAAAATCCGGTAGCTATGGTAATATTTTTTGCAGAATAATTTCCTTTGGAAGTCTGGATCTGATAATAATCTTCAACTTTTTCAACAGTTTCTACTTTTTCAAAAAGATTTATTTTTAATTGATTTCCACTGGCTATTTTCCTGTAATATTCCAAACCTTCCGATCGGGTGGGCTTTGGATTAATGCTGGTGAAAGGGATATTGTCAATTTCCAGTTTTTCTGAAGTTGAAAAAAACCTCATATAGGTAGGAAAATTATATATAGAATTTACCAGAGTTCCTTTTTCAATAACTATATAATTTAAATTATTTTTTTTTGCTTCTAATGCTGTGGCAATCCCAACCGGACCTCCACCGATTATCAACAGATCTAACATATTTTTTTATTTAAGAATTAGCGAGTTCTTTGAGTTCTTTTATAGTCTTTAAAGGATTTTCAGAATTAAAGACATGACTGCCGGCTACAAAAATATCGGCTCCGGCATCTGCTAATTTTTGAATGTTTTCATTATTTACGCCTCCGTCCACTTCAATTTTGGTAGAAGCTTCATTATCAATAATGAGTTCTTTTAATTGGTGAATTTTTTTGTAAGTATTTTCGATAAATTTTTGACCCCCAAAACCCGGATTCACACTCATCAGTAAAACCATATCCACATCTTGGATAATGTCTTCCAAAAGCAAAACATTGGTATGAGGATTGAGAGCCACACCGGTTTTCATTCCGGCTTGTTTAATGGCTTGTAAGGTACGGTGTAAATGAGTACAAGCTTCATAGTGAACCGTTAATAGATCAGCTCCCAAATCAGCGAAAGTTTCAATATATCTTTCAGGTTGCACAATCATCAGATGAACATCCAAAGGTTTGATCGCATGTTTTTTGATCGTCTCTATTACAGGCATTCCATAAGAAATATTCGGAACAAAAACACCATCCATAATATCCAGATGAAACCAGTCGGCTGCACTTTGGTTAACCATTTCAATATCACGCTGAAGATTCCCAAAATCAGCAGCTAAAACAGAGGGAGCAATTAGTTTAGGCATGGAAAAAATTTTTACAAAAATACAAAATTGATGCTCATAAAACAGGTTTTAATAATTCAAGTTAGTTGAAGAACAAAAAAACTGAAGATTTTAAGAAGCTACGGTCTTTTATGACTGAAAATCATTTTATAAAATTGTAGCAGATATTCAAAAGAGCTTTTTTGACAAAATTTAGGTTTTCTACTTATAATAAGTTGATTTTTAGCTTAATACTGGTAGTCGTTTTTAACGGTTAAGAACGTTTGAAATCGTTTAGTTTAGACAAAAGTTATTGTTTTTAGCATTTTCTATTCAGTTGACTGAACAAAAAGTATCAAATTCTATTCAATAAACTGAACAGAATGTTTAAATCCTTTCTTTTTATCCAAAAACATCGTCAATCATCTTGGCAAATAAATCGTAAGAAGTGCGATGTTTATGTTCACCATAAGTAATATGATAAGCTCCTTTATTATTTTTCTTTAAATATTCTTCGGTGGTTCGATAATCGACAACATCATCATTTTTTCCGAGCAAAATATATTTATTCGCAGGTTGATTTCCTGTGAAAGAAGGTACTTGAACATTATGAGAAATTGCATTTCCTTCCATCGCCAAAGCAGGATTAAATAAAATACAAGGATTTCCGGTGTGGGTTGAAAGTGCATAAGCCATCCAACCGCCCATTGATGAACCAATCAGCCAGCTGATTTTTCTTTCTTTTATTTCATTCAACATCTTTGAAAAAACTTCTTTGTCGTTGAAATAATCCAATTTGGGATAATAAACATTGGCAAATTTCTTTTCTAAAAATGCTTTCTTTTCTTCGTTTATTCCGGATTCTAATCCGTGGAAAAATGCAACGTTTAGTTGTCGTTTTAGAGTACGGGTATCGATATCAAAAACTCCAAACGAACCAAGAGTGTTGGATAAGGCATGCTTCATAATCAGAATGTTTTAATATTGACAAAATTAATATACTGTTGAGTCAAGATGTGTCGTTTTCTAAATTTTTTCTATGATAAGGTTGTATCGCTGAGTTACGCTGGAATTTTGGATAATCATATTGCAAATCCGGCTAAAGCCGAGATTGAATCTTTCATATCTGTTGACTTAAGTTAACGGCAAAGGATTAATTTAAAATCTTTGATTATTTGGCATGGAATTAATTTCAAGCAAATCCGATTAATATTAAAAAACCACCCCATACGAAAGACGTATTGGGTGGTTTGAGAAGTCAACTAAGCAGTATTGCCTGCTTTTGCTTTCCTAATCTATTTAAATTAAGCAAAAAAGAAATTTTTAATTTGTCTTGATGATTTTGTGGGTAGTTTTAATTTGATTTTCTGATTTAATAGTTAAATAATACACTCCGCTTGCAAAAGAACTTAAATCTATACTTTCTTCTTTTTTTACGTTAGAGGAATTATAAACCAGTCTTCCATTAAAATCAAAGAGCTCAATAGATTCTGAACCTTGAAGTCCTCTTATAAAAAGAAGATCTCGAGTTGGATTAGGATAAACTTCAAAAACAATGGGTGTTTTGCTTTCAACATTTAATAAACAAGTACCTAATGAATCTCCAATAATATTCCAACCTAAGTTCATCAGAAGATTGTTTCGATGTTCTTCAACTTGTGTGCTGTATTCTTTCATAGCTGCACCTAAAGTAACATTGGTAGGAGTATTTGGATTTTCTGCCCAATTTTTCAAAGTGTGACTATAATTTAAACAATCCATTCCGCTATAATCAAACATGTTTTTGGCAGTTTCGAGGTTGTTCAAATTCCAGGTGCTCAATTGCTGATCAAATGATAAGGCATCTTTAAACATAGCATCCATATCTTTAACCGAACTCACATTCCAACCGGATAAATCTTGATCAAAATTTTCAGCTCCATCAAACATGGATTTCATTCTGTTAACATTACTAACGTTCCAATTTGAAAGATCCTGATTGAAAGCAATCGCAGATTGGAACATATTATTCATATTGGTAACATTATTGACATTCCAGGAATTTAGGCTTTGATTAAAAGCATTCGTATGAGCAAAAACTCTTGTCATTTTTGTAACATTTTCCACATTCCAGGAACTTAAATCTTGATTGAAGTTTTGAGCTCCATTAAATACATCTGATAAATCATTAATCTGACTAATATCCCAGTTATTTAAAGGTTGATTAAAACTTGTAGCATCTTTAAATAAAGAGGTCATACTGTTTAATGATTCTAAATTCCAGTTGTTTATATTTTGATCGAATGAAATGGCTCTTTCAAACATGGATTCTATAGAAATTACCTGGCTTACATCCCAGTTATTTAAGGGCTGATTAAAACTTTCAGCCTGTTTGAAAGCTTTATTCAAAACAGTAACATTACTGACATCCCAACTATTAATGTTTTCATTAAAATCGGCTGCCTTTTCAAATATAGAAGTCATATTGTTTACCTGGCTTACATCCCAATTATCCATTCCGGAAACAGTTGAGATTCCTGTAGAAGCAAAAGCAAAGCTCATATTATTTACCTGACTTAAATCAGGAACATCGGTAGCGGAAATAGTTAAGTTTTTCGCTCCATAAAAAGCCTTCTCAAGAGAACTCCATTTAGTTGTTCCCCAGCTTTCCACGCTGATAATTTTCATTTTATCACCTGAGTCATTAAATCTTATTTGGTGGAAAGGGTTGGGGCCGGTTGGAGTAATACTCAATTTAAATTCTCCCAGAGCAGGAAGACTTAATACTATTGTTCCGTTAGCAGAACCACTTCCTTGTTGAGCCGGATTATCTAAATTTTCCCAGGTGTAATTATATTGACCTTGAGCTGGAATTATAATCTGACCATTACCACTGGCTCCCGGATTCCCGGTGTTCCAGATAGTTACAAAAGGAGTTGCTACGACCGGAGGAGTGGTGATAATAGTAATCGTAGGAGAACCAGCTATTCCCGGTTTTCCAGGATTATTCAGATCATCTGTAGATTCTGTTTCATCAAGAGGATCTCCATTTTCATCTTTAGCCTTTAGAGTCGCTAAATTTTCCACACTTCCATTGTCTACATCATCTTGAGTAACGGTGTAAGTAGCTGTAGCGGTCATGATTTCACCTGCGGCTAATTCTCCGTCTGCATTGGGCCAGGTGTAATTGATAGCACTTAATCCTGTTAAGTCGTTATCAATTATTTCAACCTCAAATAAATCGACATCTCCTGTGTTTTCGACTGTAAAAGTAT
>Ga0209487_1000031_pt1 | contig 137578 bp, 113 predicted proteins | sample Poulit2012_FD_187524 | JGI IMG/M metagenome (GOLD analysis project Ga0209487, IMG submission 187524) | Agricultural soil microbial communities from Georgia to study Nitrogen management - Poultry litter 2012 (SPAdes) (version 2) | ecosystem: Environmental > Terrestrial > Soil > Agricultural...
CCTTCCGGCACGATTCCGACGGGACTACGACGGGACTACGACATCGACTGAGATGTATGTCAAGCCTCAGCATGCTTGAACATCTTCGGGCTCGGCAATATCCTTTGATGCGAGTGGAATGGCGACCCCGGGCTGGGCACATGGAATCCTTCATGGCCTGGGCTGCTTTTTCCGAATCTCGACGGTCGCTATCGGGATCTCTTGAGACACCCACTGACCGAGGAACAGAATCTGCACCATGACCGCAGCTCAGAGACGGCCTGGCCAAACTCACAGCTTTCCCCACCCCAGGAGGAGTCCATGGACCAGACGATCGGACGCAGGCGCTGGGCGATCGCAGAGGGCTACATCCCCGGCTGGAGCCATGGGCCCAAACCCGAGTTCGAGAGCCACGAGACAGTCTGCATCCTGAACGCTTCCTCTGAAGAGGCGCACGTCGAGATCACGATCTTCTTCGCCGATCGCGAGCCCGTCGGACCCTACCACCTGACAGTACCCGCACGCCGGACTCGACATATCCGCTTCAACCAGCTCAAGGACCCCGAACCGATCCCGCACAGCACCGACTACGCGAGCCTGATCGAGTCGGATGTTCCGATCGTCGTACAGCATACCCGCCTCGATTCGCGTCAGGCCGAGAACGCTCTCATCAGTACGATCGCCTTCGCGGGGCCGGAATAGGATGTGATTCCGGGAGGGGTTTATGTGCCGGCCAGGCGCCTCCCAATCGGTTCGATTTTTGCGTCGATCCACCCAGCCTCAGATCCGATAGAGAGATCTCAGAGCCACAGACCATGAGCTCGAGTCGACCCCCTCGAACCGGAAGGCCTGATCATGTCCACCCCCCAACACCCAGGCAAAGAGGTCCCACCCCCCACCTGGCCGCCCGTCCCCGAGTCCGGCACCCCTTCCCGCGATGGCCAGACCCGCCCCGGTGCTGGCCGCCTCGCCCTCCCCGTCGCCGCCCCCAAACCCGCGCGTCCCACCAGCACGCGCACCACGACCGAGCTCCGCACCCCCGCCTCCGAGGCAGTCGACGCCAAAGCCCTCGCCGCCGCCCTCGAGCGCAAGGTCCGGGGCGAGGTCCGCTTCGACGCGGGCTCGCGAGCCCTCTACTCGACCGATGGCTCGAACTACCGCCAGGTCCCGATCGGCGTCGTCATCCCCCACGACGCCGATGACCTCGTCACCGCGATCGGGATCTGCCGCGACCACAGCGCCCCAATACTCGCTCGCGGCGGCGGAACGAGCCTCGCCGGGCAATGCTGCAACGTCGCCGTCGTCTTCGATATGTCGAAGTATTTCCGCCACCTCGTCGCCCTCGACCCCGACGCCCGTACCGCCCGCGTCCAGCCCGGCCTCGTCCTCGATGACCTCCGCCGCGCCGCCGAGCAACACAACCTGACCTTCGGGCCGGATCCGGCGACGCACAACCACTGCACCCTCGGCGGGATGATCGGCAACAACTCCTGCGGCGTCCACTCGATCATGGCCGGCCGGACCTCGGACAATGTCGAGGAGCTCGAGATCCTCACCTACGACGGGCTCCGTATGCGTGTCGGCCCCACCCCCGAGGCCGAGCTCGAGGCGATCATCGCCGAGGGGGGCCGCCGCGGCGAGATCTATGCGGGGCTCAGGTCGATCCGCGACCGCTACGCCGACCTGATCCGCGAGCGCTTCCCCGATATCCCGCGCCGCGTCTCCGGCTACAACCTCGACGAGCTCCTCCCCGAAAATGGCTTTAACGTCGCCCGCGCCCTCACCGGGACCGAGGGGACCTGCGTCACGATCCTCGAGGCGACCGTCCGCCTGATCCACAGCCCCCCCGAGCGCGCCCTCGTCGTCCTCGGCTACCCCGATATCTACTCCGCCGGCGACCATATCACGACCCTCCTCGAACACCACCCGATCGGCCTCGAGGGGATCGACCGCAAACTCGTCGAAGATATGCAGAAGAAGGGGCTCCACCCTCGGGACCTGAAGCTCCTCCCCGAGGGCGGCGGCTGGCTCCTCGTCGAATTCGGCGGCGAGACCCGAGGCGAGGCCGATGCATACGCCCACGAACTGATGGACGCCCTACGTCGTCTACCCAATGCCCCCTCGATGAAGCTATACGACGACCCGCGCGAGGAGACCCTCGTCTGGCAGATCCGCGAATCGGGCCTCGGCGCCACCGCGCGCGTACCCGGTGAGCCCGACAGCTGGGAGGGATGGGAGGATGCCGCCGTCCCCCCAGAACGCGTCGGCGATTACCTCCGCGATTTCCGCGATCTCCTCGACAAATTCGACTACACCGGCGCCCTCTACGGACACCTCGGTCAGGGTTGCATCCACACCCGGATCGACTTCGACCTCATCACCGCCCCCGGGATCGCGCACTGGCGCGCCTTCCTCGAGGAGGCCTCAGACCTCGTCCTCAGCTACGGCGGCTCCCTCTCCGGTGAACATGGCGATGGCCAGTCCCGCGCCGAGCTCCTCCCCAAGATGTTCGGCCCCGAACTCGTCCAGGCATTCCGCGAGTTCAAAGCGGTCTGGGATCCGGAGGGGCGGATGAACCCGGGGAAGGTCGTCGACCCCTACCGGATCACCGAGAACCTCCGACTCGGTGTCGACTACGACCCGCCCCAGTGGCCGACCCACTTCCAGTTTCCCGACGACGACGGCGCCTTCTCCCGCGCCGCCGCCCGCTGCGTCGGCGTCGGTGAGTGCCGAAGGATGGAGAAGGGTACCATGTGCCCGAGCTACCGCGTCACCCGCGAGGAGATGCACTCGACCCGCGGCCGCGCCCGGCTCCTCTTCGAGATGCTCGAGGGCGACCCCCTCGAGGAGGGCTGGAAGAGCGAGCATGTCAAGGAATCCCTCGACCTCTGCCTCGCCTGCAAGGGCTGCAAGAGCGATTGCCCCGTCAACGTGGATATGGCGACCTATAAGGCCGAGTTCCTCTCCCACTACTACAGGCACCGGCCCCGCCCGATGGCAGCCTACTCGATGGGGCTGATACCCCTCGTCGCTCGTGTTGCCTCACATATGCCGGAGATCATGAATCTCTTGACGCGCACACCGGGGCTCGGCCGGATCGTGAAGCGTCTCGGTGGGATCGCCCCCGAGCGGGAGACCCCCCGGTTCGCGCCCCAGACCTTCAAGGAGTGGTTCAGACGACGCCCAGTGGTCAACGCGGGCCAGACCCCTGTCATCCTCTGGCCCGATACCTTCAACAACTACTTTCTCCCGAACACCGCTATCGCCGCTGTCGAGGTCCTCGAGGCCGCGGGCTTCCAGGTCCATCTCCCCCGCCCCTGGCTCTGCTGTGCCCGACCACTCTACGATTACGGGATGCTCGACACCGCCAAACGCTGGCTCCGCCGCACCCTCAACCACCTCGAGCCGATGATCGCTTCCGGTGTGCCGGTGGTCGGCCTCGAGCCATCCTGCGTCGCCGTCTTCCGCGATGAGATGCGCTCACTCATGCCCAACGACGCCGATGCGCGCCGACTCGCCGACCTAACCTTCCTCTTCTCCGAGTTCATCCACCAACACGTCCCCAATTTCCACCCCCCCGAACTGGGGCGCCGCGCACTCCTCCACGGACACTGCCACCAGAAGGCACTCTTCGGAATGGAGGCCGACCAGGAGGTCCTCAGCCGCGCCGGGATCGACCACGAACTCCTCGACTCCGGCTGCTGCGGGATGGCAGGTGCCTTCGGCTATGAGAACGGCAAGTACGAGATATCCCAACAGATCGGTGAACTCGTCCTCCTCCCGGCTGTACGCAACGCGAGCACCGAGACCCTGATCATCACCGACGGTTTCAGCTGCCGCGAGCAGGTGACTCAGGCGACAGGACGGCCTACACTACACCTCGCCGAGGTGATCAGGCTCGCTTTGTACAGGGGAGCGATCAGGCAGAAGAGCTAGAGCGGGGGAGAGGATAGAAGGTGGGATATCCAGATCGGATCCTCGAACGAGTCGAGCCCACTTGCGACGGACGGCAACCCTACCCGCCTATCGCTGACTATGGGATCATCGGCGACTCCCGATCCTCCGCACTCATCTCACGACATGGTTCGATCGATTGGTGGTGTCTACCCCGCTTCGATGGCGACCCTGTCTTCAACCGTATCCTCGACACTAGGCGGGGTGGATACTTCAGTATCCGTCCTACCTCACCCTTCCAGACGACCCGACACTACCGGCCAGGTACGAATATCCTCGAGACGACCTTCACGACCCCGACCGGTACGCTACTACTCGTCGACTTCATGCCCGCCCTCCTCGAGCCCGACAAGGAACGCCTCGCCCTGCCCTTCCGCGAGATCGTACGCCGTGTGACCTGCCCCGTCGGCACAGTACCGATAGAGATCGTCGTCAGACCACGCCCGAATTTCGCGGCAACGATCCCGACTACGCACCAGCCCCTCCCCAACCACTACTCCTTTCACTGGGATGCGCATGTCCTCCACCTCGCTACGACACACCCCCTCACACCCAGCAATGGTAGCCTGACGATACGGACGACCCTCGGCCAGGGAGAGCACCTCGACCTCGCTATCTCCTACTCCGATATCGCACCGGCATACCTACCGGTCCTCTCGACCCTAGATGAGATCGAACGCCTCACCACGGAGTTCTGGAAACACTGGTCCCACACCTGTACCTACCATGGCCCGTACCAAGAGGCTGTCCTTAGGAGTGCTCTGACCCTGAAGCTCCTGACCTACGCGCCCTCTGGCGCGATCATCGCCGCGCCAACCACATCCCTGCCCGAGACGATCGGGGGGGTGCGCAACTGGGACTACCGCTACTGCTGGCTCAGGGATGCAGCCTTCACCGTCCGGGCACTCCTCCAACTCGGCTACCGCAGTGAGGCACATGCCTTCGCCGAATGGCTACTACACGCGACCCGACTCTCACACCCAGAGATGAATATCCTCTACAATGTCTACGGCGAGACGAGGATCCCAGAGCGCACGATCGATTACTTGGATGGGTACCAGGGTTCACGACCAGTACGCATCGGGAACGCTGCACACAAGCAGTTCCAACTCGATATCTACGGCGAGGTCGTCGGCGCACTGGCTCTATACCGCAAATCTGGGGGGTACTTCGACCGAGATGCACGGAACCTGCTCCGCGGGATCGCAGAGGTGATCAGGAGGAGATGGAGAGAGCCAGACGATGGGATCTGGGAGGTCCGCTCAGGAAGGAGCCAGCATATCCACTCGAAGGTGATGGCTTGGTCAGGACTCGACCTGATCATCGAGATAGCCGAAGAGTTCGACCCGATCGGGATACCGACCAGAGCGGCGCGCGCGACAGCCAACGCGATCCGAGACTGGGTAACCGACGTCGGTTACAATACCCAACTCGGTGCCTTTACCCGTACCCCAGAAACGACCGACCTCGATGCCGCACTCCTCGTCATCCCCCTCGTCCACTTCCTCCCACCAGACGATCCACGCCTGATCAGCACGATCAACGCGATCCAGCAACACCTCGCGGTTGATGAACTCGTCTACCGCTACCGGGGAGAGGACGGTCTGCCGGGCCAGGAGGGGGCCTTCCTCATCTCTTCCTTCTGGCTCGTCGAGGCCCTCGCACGGATCGGAAGGATCGATGAGGCATATCACCTCTTCGAGCGGCTACTCGAACGGCGTAATGACCTCGGCCTGCTCAGCGAGGAGGTCGACCCTACGACCGGCACACTCCTGGGGAACTTCCCCCAAGGATTCAGCCATACGGGGTTGATCAATGCTGCACTGACATTGGAGGAAGAGACGACGTAGGAAGCAGCCCCCCTGGCGCAGAGCGAGCGTCCCCCGCCCCCTGCATCCCGATCTCTGGCCTCAGACCCGATAGAACACCCCCAGGATGATCCCGAAGACGAAATGCGCTATGATCGTCACGACTGGGGTCCTACGACCATAGTTGATTGCCATGAAGCCTGGGGGCTCTAGCTCCCTGGTCGGGACTGGTCCACGCGACTCATCGGCCATCCGGGGGTGCAGCCCTGGGATTACTGGGAGCCCTACGACGAGGATGAAGAGGCCATGCACTACTCCGATCGCTCCCCCGATCCACCAGGCCGCGAGCCCAAGGGCCTCGAAGAAGGCAGCATAGATCAGTGAGAAGACCCACCCATTGAGCTGATGGACGAAGAAGCCATAGACCTTCGCCCTATCCCTGTCCCTGGTGACGATCAGCCCGAGGATCAGGGGCAGGTCCATCCTCGTCAGGCCGAGCGCTTGACAGGCACGGAGGATCGTTGTCAGGACCGTCGTCGCGGCGAACCCCCAGAGGAGAATCGATGGTAGATCCACCTCGACGCCCCCTCACCCCACTAGTGACGAAAGACCCTGCGTCCAGTGAATACCATCGCGATCCCATGCTCATTAGCGGCAGCGATCACCTCCTCATCCCTGACCGAGCCACCGGGCTGAATCACCGCCCGCACCCCCGACTCCGCCGCCGCATCGACCCCATCTCTGAAGGGGAAGAAGGCGTCCGATGCCAGGACCGCACCCTCGGTCTCGAAGCCCTGGTCCTCTGCTTTCATCACTGCGATCCTCGATGAATCGACCCGACTCATCTGGCCCGCCCCGATCCCGATCGTCTGCTCACCGCGCGCCAGGACGATCGCATTGCTCTTCACCGCCGCGACCGCGCGCCACGCGAAGCGGAGATCACGCCACTCCTCCTCACTCGGCTCTCGCTCTGTCACAATACGCCATTCGTCCTCCGGGAACTCCAGCAAGAGCCCATCTTGGACGAGGAAGCCACCATGTACCCTCTTGTAATCGAGTGCGCCACGGCCCCAACCCTCGAGGGGTACGGTGATCAACCGCAGATTCTTCTTCACCCTGAGCGTCTCGAGGGCATCGGCCTCGAAATCGGGCGCGACGATGATCTCGAGGAAGGAGTTCGACATCGCCTGAGCCGCCGCTGCGGTGACCGGACGGTTGAAAGCGACGACCCCACCAAAGGCCGAGACGGGGTCCGCAGCCTGTGCACGCACGAAGGCGTCAGACATCTCAGCGGCTAGAGCGATGCCAGATGGCGTCGTATGCTTCACTATCACACACGCTGCACGATCACTACTAGACCAGGCCGAGACTGCGAGGAGCGCACCATCGATATCTAGGAGATTGTTGAATGAGAGCTCCTTGCCATGTAACTGAACGAGTTCGGGCAATATACCCTCGGGCGCTCCCACCTCGGCGTAGAAGGCCGCACCCTGGTCAGGGTTCTCACCATAACGGAGGGGCTGGACCCGAGAGAGACGAAGGGTCACCGACTCAGGGAAGTGCTCACCCCCCCTCAGACCACCCTCCTCGGCAAGATAACTCGCGATCGCCGCATCATAGGTAGAGGTATGCGCGAAGACCTTCTGAGCCAGCTCTAGACGGAACTCAGCGCTGACCCCACCCCCCTCGAACGCCTCGAGGACACGATCATAATCACCAGGATCGCAGACGACAGTGACTGACGCATGATTCTTCGCAGCAGCTCGCAGTAGCGTCGGCCCCCCAATATCGACCTCCTCCATCGCCTCCCGCATCCCCGCACCTGCAGCAACACTCTCCTCGAAGGGGTAGAGGTTGACGACGACTAGGTCTATAGACCCATACCCGAGCGCCTCGAGTGCCTCCCGGTCTCCCTCGAGATCCCGCCGGGCGAGGATGCCCGCATGGATCGCGGGGTGGAGAGTCTTGACCCGACCGCCTAGGATCTCAGGATGCCCCGTCACCTCGCTCGCATCGACGACCGAGAGACCCGCCTCCCTCAGTAGCGTAGCCGTCCCACCAGTCGAGATCAGCTCCCAACCCAACTCCGCGAGGCCCTCCGCAAAGGGGACTAGCCCCCTCTTGTCCGAGACACTGAGGACCGCTCTCCGAACATCACTCACCTGCCCCTCCCCACTCACGCACTCTCAAAATCGATATCACTTCTCTAAGATCCTATCCTGCAGGAGCTCCCAGACCTCCCCCACCGAGGGGCCCGAACTCCTCGACAAACCAAAATGCAGAGCGGCCTCACCGGCCGCCTCTCCTCTACCAGGCCCAAGATGCTCGACCTCTGGCTCGAGGCCCTGAAGCCTTCGCGCGACTAACTCGACCACGAGGGGATATACCTGGTGCTCGACCTGGAGGACGCGCGCAGCGAGGGTCGCCGGCGAATCGCCCGCTAGCACGGGGACAGGCCACTGTAAGAGGATCGGCCCAGTATCATAGCGCTCATCTACATAGTGGATCGTGACCCCACTCACCCGGCACCCCGCCTCGAGAACCGCCTCATGGATCCTCGATCCGTACATCCCCTTCCCCCCAAAGGATGGGAGGAGTGCGGGATGGATATTCAGGACCCTCCCCTCGTACTCCTCGACGACGATCCTCGGGAGGAGCGAGAGGTACCCAGCGAGTGCGATCATCCCGATCCCTCGCTCCCGAAGGAGCGTGAGGAGTTCCTCACCGGCCTGGCCAGATGGCCTACCACGGACTGGGACGACGACCCCCTCGACACCCGCTGCACGGGCCCGATCCAGGGCGCTGATCCCGGGCCGATCAGTCACGACTAGCCCAACCCGGCCTATATCTCCACCCTTCCCCCCACCCCCCTCGACCACCCCAAAGTGATCGAGTATCGCCTGGAGGTTCGAGCCCCCACCAGAGGCAAAGACCGCTATCGCTAGACTCACGCCAGACCGGAGCTCAGATCGGGGACTAGGAAGGGGTTCGAGACCCGTTCGTGGCCCACCGTCGTACTCGGGCCATGACCTGGATAGAGGACCGTGTCATCAGGGAGAGTCAGGACCTCTTCCCTGATCGAGCGCATCAGCCTCTGAAAATCACCACCAGGTAGATCGCTCCTACCGATCGAGCCCTGGAAGACTACATCCCCACAGAAAGCGATCCCCGCATCCCGTAGATAGAGGAGGACATGGCCCGGCGCATGACCAGGTACGGCCCTGACCTCGAACTCTAGGCCGGCGAGCTCTAGAGCTTTCCCACCCTCGAGGGGATGGTCGACTGGGGGCGGGATATCGACAGAGACACCGAACCGGATCGCCTGCTCAGGGGCGCGCTCGTACCACTCGAGATCAGCTGGGTGCAAATAGATCGGCGCAGGAAAGGACTCGACGAGCTCGCCGATACCCTCGATATGATCGAAGTGTGCATGCGTCAGAAGGATGGCTGACAACTTCCTGTCACTCTCTCTCAACGTAGCGACCAACCGACCCACCGCGCCACCTGGGTCGATCGCGACCGCATCGTCACGGTCTTCCCGAGAGACTAGATAGGCATTCTGCCCAAAACCTGGAGACACGAAGGTCTCGACATCGACCCTTCCCTCACTACTCATCGTCCACTACCTCCAATATCTCCTCCGGAGGGGGATAACCGCGCCTCCCATAGAGGACCCTACCCGCCTCATCGATCAGATAGACCATCGGGACGATCTCCTCACCATCCCGATCGAGAGCACCATATGACCGCGCTACCTGTAGGTCACTATCGACCACGAGAGGGAAATCGACCTCCAGGTCACTGAGAGAATCACCGCCCCGCAGATACGAACTCGGGACGACACCTAGCCTCTCCACACCAGCACCGACCAACTCCTCGACCTCTGCATCTAGGAGATCCGAGTCGGTCTCGACCGCAGAACCCGCCGCGTCGAGGAAGACTAGACAGACCTTCATCCTCTCCCGGAAGGAGGAGAGGGTGACCGGATCCCCATAGATACTACTCAGCGTGAAGTCGGGCGCATCGGTCCCAACCTCCAGGAGACCATCACCGAACTCGCCTACACCTGATTCAGCCCTACTCATGACCCCTCCAGATACCTAGCCAAGAGACTAGAACCTCGAAAGGGGTGAGGGAACAAGATACCACCACAACTCCCCCGGCGACTACCCCCTAGCCCTCACCCACCCACCGATGAGATCTTGCAACCAGTACGCCCAGAGGATGCCAGGACCCCAAAAGAACAAAAAAGTCCCGCGGAATTCTCCGCGGGACCCCTTGCGACCTGCGAGGGATGGCTATAGACGGGAAACTCAGACGGTGAAAGAGCTCCCGCAACCACAACCACCCACCGAGTTCGGGTTCTTGAAGGTGAAACCCGAGCCCATCATCGTAGTCACATAATCGATCTCCACGCCCTCCAGATACTGCGCACTGAAGGGATCGACGAAGATGTTGATTCCATTGAGCTGGATGACCTCATCATCATCCTGATGCTCATCCTCGATATTGAGGCCATACTGGAAGCCAGAGCAACCACCAGGAAGGACTGCCACACGCAGACCCGCCGTCTCACCAGTGCCCTGCTCCTCCATGAACTTCTTTACTTCGGCAACTGCATTGGGGGTGACCGTGATGGTCATCGGTTCCTCCTGACTATAATACCAAATCTCCCCGCCCTCGCTTACACCTTCGGATCTGATCTACCCTCGGGCGGTACGCAAGGTTTCATCAGTACGATAGAACAGCGGCCGGTCTATGTCAACCCTCCAAGATACGCCTCGACCACCCCTCGAAGGTCGGACGCAACACCTATCTCCGCCGGGATCTCTACCTCGCTCGCACCATACCCCGTCCTGACCAGATATCCCCTCCCCCCAAACTCGAGCGCCGCCACGAGATCTCGTATCCTATCCCCCACATAGAGAGATCTTGCTAGATCTAGACCAAGCTCTCCCGCCGCGATCTCGAAGAGCTCTGTCCCCGGCTTCCTACACCGGCAAGGGCCACTATGATCAGGGTGATGAGGACAGTGGTAGATACCATCGAGCTCGATCCCACCCGCGCCTAGGAGTTCGATGAACCTCGCCGTCACCCTCTCATACTCCTCCGGGGTGATCAGACCGCGCGCGAGCCCTGACTGATTCGTCACTACGACGAGGGCATGGCCACTCTCCCTCAACCTCCCGAGCGCCTCTACCACACCAGGTATCAATTCGACCCCACCTGGATCGGATAGGTAGTGCCGCTCGACGATCAGGGTCCCATCCCGGTCGAGGAAGGCAGCGCGCCGGAGCCTCACCCCTGCCCCCTCACTATCCGAGCCACCTCCTGGACGAGTACTTCTTCCTCGCCCTCGAGGATGGTGCGGGGGTCGAGGACGAGACGACGGTCGATGACCCTCCCGATCACCGGGGTCTCTCCCCCCCTCAGCTCCTCCTCCAACTCATGGCCGGTCATACCTGGAACTTCCAGGGCGACCAGGGTCGTCGGCAACTCTGCGCCTGGCATCGCACCACCCCCTATTAGGGAGTTTCCAGCTACCAGCTCGACCCCTACCCCGAGCTCTCCGATCGAGCGAGCCAGTCCCTCCGCCCGGGCCTCGAGCTCCACACCTTGCGCTGCGAGCATCCTCAGGACCGGGATCTCCCTCCGCGCGCGCACTGGGTCACGATGTAGGATCAGAGTCGCCTCGAGACCGGCGAGGGTGACCTTGTCGACCCGGAAGGCACGGCAGAGGGGGTTCCTACGCAACGCCGCGATCAGATCCGAATGGCCGACGATGATACCAGCCTGTGGACCGCCCAGGAGCTTGTCACCACTCAAGGTCACCAGATCGGCACCCGCAGCGACAGCCTCTCGCACTGTCGGCTCCTCCGGGAGACCGAGATCACTCAGCCCATCGATCAGTCCCGAGCCGAGATCGTTGATCACTGGGACACCGAAAGGCGCCGCAAGCTCGACCAACTCCTCGAGCCCTACCTCCGCAGTGAACCCCTCGATCCTGAAATTCGAACGATGCACCTTGAGGAGGGCACCTACCCCCCCACCCTCCAGTGCACGTCTATAATCCGATCGATGGGTACGGTTAGTCGTCCCGACCTCAGCTAGCTCGGCACCACTCCGTACCATGATCTCGGGGACCCTGAACCCACCACCGATCTCGACGAGCTCGCCGCGACTCACTACCGCACGATGGGCCTCCGAGAGGGTGTTCAACGCTAGGACGAGCGCGGCCGCATTGTTATTGACCACGAGCGCATCCTCAGCACCACTCAGCTCGCAGAGGAGGGCGACGGCATGATCGTACCGCGAACCGCGCGCACCTTCCTCGAGATCGTACTCCAGATTAGAGTACGACGACGCGACCTCGATCATCGCCTCGACCGCAGCAGGGGCCAGGGGCGCTCTCCCTAGATTCGTATGGAGGACCACACCCGTCGCATTGATGACGCCCCGCAACGAACGAACCTCAGCTGCCCTCAATCTCTCGAGGAGGCGCTCCCTATACCACTCGGCCGCACGTGGTATCTCCCCGACCCCCCTCGCTATCTCCTCCCTCAATTCCTCTTGGACTCGCCTCAGGTGTGAGACGATCAGAGCCCGCGATCGCCTCGAAAGGAGTTCCTCGAAGGTGGGGTCGAGGAGGAGACGGTCGATCGAGGGGATGGAACGACGGAGATCACTCATGGCACGGGACCAGCTGGGCTCCCTGGCTCGGGATCGGGATTGGCCTCAGGATCGGGCTCAGACTCCGCCGGGGGAGCGCCCGTATCGAAGGGAGCACTCCCACCCCCACCACCTATGCCATTGATATTCGTTATACCCCTGACCACCAGGAGGTAACGGGACTCGCGGTCGAGGGGCTCGGATGGGATGACGACGAATTCCCTCGTCGGCAACCGCTCCTCCTCAGGGGGTGCTGCCCCGACCAACTCCTCCTCATCTACCTCGGTCTCCTCCTCGCGAGCCGCCATGACTCGAGCCTCATAGTCCCAGAGATAGAGCGCTTCACCACTACCTACTACCGCACTATCGGGTAATGACCTGATCTCGAGCTCTACGGTATCGAGGGGATGCTCGGGGTCGAGGTGATCATCGAGGGTGACGACGAGATGCGACGTGTCCCTCTCCTCGACCTGTACGACTCGCGCGGGAGTAGTGTCCCGGGCGAGGAGGGCATAACTCACGATCAGAGTATCACTCGGGCCCAACTCGAACTCATCACTACTCTCCGGCTCACCGAAATCGAGGCGACGGTTCCTATTCCGGTCGAGGTATGTGGTCAATGAGTAAGATCCTGCCGGGATATGACGGAGCGCAAAGAAGCCCGCCGAGTCACTCATCACCACATACTTCGCCGAGTCGGCCCGATTGAGTGCCTCGACCCGTGCACCCACAACCGGCTCTGTGGTCAACCGATCGGTCAGTTGCCCGGCGACTGCTGTCGGCGGGATCTCTGGACCTGTAGAGAAGATCAACTCGATCTCATCCTCGATCACATTGCTAAAGAGATCCCTGATCACCGGAAGGACGACGACACGATAGATCTGCCCCGGCTTCCACCCCCCTTCGATAGTCACCCGCAGATCGCGGCGCCCCTTCTTCACCCTGACCGCCCCCGTCTCGGGGGAGACGAGGACTGAGCCCTCGACCTCTTGCTCGCTGATCCGCTCATCGAAGTGGATCACGACCGGACGGTCCCAACCTGGGACGACCGCGAACTGCTCCGGCTCGAACCCGACGACGATGGGGGGCTCCCTATCGGGTTCGCCACCTGTCGGCGCAGTCACGCGCGCACACCCCGTAATGAGGAGGATCGAGGCCACTATCACTAGGGCGGAGAGGAGCCGAAACATACTACTAGACCGTGATCAGGTGAGTGACTCCAACTTCTCCAGGAGACGGTCTCTCTGTTCCCGGAAGTTGGCGCCCTTCTCCCTCTCCCTCTCGACGACCTCAGCCGGCGCACGAGTAACGAACTGCTCATTAGCCAGCTTCGCCTCGACACCACGTAGCTGGCCATCGAGACGGGCGAGTTCCTTCTCCAACCGGGCGCGCTCTCTCTCCAGATCGATCACACCAGCCAGTGGGATGAAGAGTTCGACACCACCCCGGAGTACGGCGTGCGCACCAGGCTCACCATCAGAGCCGCCATCGACGAGCTCACCCACACCAGCGAGTTGCTCCAAAGCACGACTCTCTGAGGCGATCGCCGACTCGAGCGCATCTGTCTTCCCCCTGAGCCTGACCTCGAGCCTCTCTCCGGGAGCGACTCGGTACTCCGACCTGAGGGCACGGATCGCACCGATCACCTCCCTCAGAACATCGATCGTAGCGACCGCTTCCCTATCCTCCCACTCTGGACGGGACTCAGGCCAGGGTGCGATCACCAGCGACGCTGGCCGCTCCTCCCCCTGACGCGTCGGTAACCGGAGCCAGAGGGTCTCACTCACGAAGGGCATGAAGGGGTGCAGGAGACGGAAGACGCCATCGAGGACCTCCACTAGAGTCGCCGCGGCAGCCTTACGACTCCCCTCGTCTGTACCATCCCGGAAACGGGGCTTGACCAACTCGATATACCAGTCGGCGACCTCATCCCAGAAGAAGTGATAGACCACCGAGGAGGCCTCATGGATCCTGAAGGCCTCGAGGTGACGGGTCACCTCACCGATCGCCAGGGAGAGACGGGAGAGGATCCACCGGTCGGCGACCTCGAGCTCATCCTCGACAGCCGATACTGGGAGGATCTCGAGATCCTCGACATTCATCAGTGCGAAACGTCCCGCATTCCAGATCTTGTTCGCAAAGTTGCGACCGGGCGCAAAGGTCTCCTCTAGATCCTCGTAATTCAGCAGGAGATCGGTGCCAGGCGCCGCGCCAGAGATGAGCGTATAACGGAGCGCATCAGCGCCAAACCTCTCGACCACCTCTAGGGGATCGATCCCATTCCCCAAAGACTTCGACATCTTCCGACCGAGATGGTCACGGACGATACCATGCAGGTAGACATCCCTGAAGGGGACCTCGCCCATGAACTCGAGACCGAGCATGATCATCCGAGCGACCCAGAAGAAGAGGATCTCCGGGGCCGTCACTAGTGAGCTCCCTGGGTAGAAGGCCTTGAGATCGTCGGTCTCCTCTGGCCACCCAAGGGTCGAGAAGGGCCAGAGCGCCGAGGAGAACCAGGTATCGAGGACATCGGGATCCTGCTCCAGCTCTCGCCCACCACACTCTGGACACTCGGCCGGGGTCTCACGAGCGACGATCACCTCACCACACCCCTCGGCCTGACAGTACCAGACCGGTATCCGATGACCCCACCAGAGCTGACGGGAGATACACCAGTCCCGGATATTCCCTAGCCAGTGCTCATAGACCCTCGTCCACCTCTTCGGCGTAAAGGTGACCTCACCCGCCCGGGCAGCTGCGAGCGCCTTCTCCGCCAAAGGCTTCATCTTGACGAACCACTGCTCGGAGAGACGGGGCTCGACCACCGTATCGCACCGATAACAATGCGGGACAGTGTGGAGATGGTCTTCCACACCCTCGAGGAGGTCGGCCTCTCTGAAGGCCTCGACCACTGCCTTCCTCGCCTCGAAACGGTCGAGACCACGGAAGGGCTCTGGTACCGTATCACTCATCGTCGCCTCAGCCGTCATCACCTCGATCTCTGGAAGGCCATGACGACGACCGAGCTCGAAGTCATTGGGATCGTGCGCGGGCGTGACCTTGACCGCACCGGTCCCGAACTCGGGATCGACGAACTCATCAGCAATCACCGGGATCCGACGACCAGTTAGGGGTAGCTCGAGCTCTTTGCCTACCAGATCGGCATACCGCTCATCACCGGGGTGGACCGCGACAGCGACATCCCCGAGCATCGTCTCGGGCCGCGTCGTCGCTACTACCAGATAGCCGTCTCCCTCGGCGAGGGGATAACGGAGATGGTAGAGACTGCCCTCGGTCTCATCTCCTTCTGCCTCCTCATCAGAGAGAGCGGTCAGACAGCGGGGACACCAGTTGATGATATAATGACCACGGTAGATCAGACCGCGCTCATAGAGCCCAACGAAGACCTCCCGAACCGCCTCCGAGAGGCCTGGATCGAGGGTGAAACGGTTTCGGCTCAGGTCGAAAGAACAGCCGATCGCCTCCAACTGTTCGAGGATCGTCGAGCCGGTCACCCGGACCCATTCCCAGACGCGTTCCTCGAAGGCCTCCCGGCCGAGATCGTCACGACTCAGCCCCTCCTGTGCCAGCTGACGCTCGACTACATTCTGCGTCGCGATACCGGCATGGTCGGTACCAGGGAGCCAGAGGGTCTCAGCACCCTGCATCCGACGCCAGCGGATCAGGACATCCTGAAGGGTATTGTTGAGCCCATGACCTATATGTAGGGTCGCAGTCACATTCGGCGGTGGGATCACGATCACATAGGGATCGCGCTCTCCCCGCAAGACAGGCCCAGATTCAGCATGGAAATAACCGCGCTCCTCCCACTCCTGGTAGAGCGCGGCCTCGATCGAACGAGGATCGTACTGTGGCGAAAGAGTTCTACTCATGATCTCCGGCGTTGACGTGGAATCACCAAGGTTACATACCCTGACCTACCTTCGTCAACTCCAGAGAGATACACCTACCCCCTCAGGTACGGTCCTCCCCCTCCTCATGGAGTTCGGCCTCCAGACCAGACTCCTCCAACGTCACCTCCGTACCTAGTTCGATACCATCGAGGATCTGACCCTCGGGGTTCAGGTCCTGTAGGGGCTCGACGGGCTCGTTCCCCAAACGACGATGAGAGGCGTCCTCGACTAGACCCCGATCGATAGGCGCAGCAGGCGCCGATGTATGACCCTCACCACCAGTCGGTAGCTTGTCGAGCCGCTCACTAGTCTCCTCGACCGCACGGTCGACACCCAACGCTCGAGTGACCAACTTCACACGGTCACTCGGACGCTCAGGATCAGTCTCTAGACTCTGACGACGACGCCCGGTGCCGACCCCGACCCCCTGCCAGCCTGTCGACTCGAGACTCGGATCGCCCGCATCGAAACGATCGAGGGTCCTGGTGATATGGTCCTCGACTATCTCCTGGTCGAGACGGTTCAAAACCGTCTCGACTCCCACTACCTGACGCGAGAGGGTGACGGCACGGTCCGCCTCCCACTCGTCACGGACGGGACCAGTCAACTCGATGATGCCCGCAGTCAGCGCACCGACCTCGATCGGACGAGAACCAAGGATCGGGTCACTAGCCAAGAGATCGGCTACCATGCGCTCCAGATTCGCAAGTGAACGACGGTCGGCGATCGGAACGGCACCATACTTGCCCCGCGAGAGAATGTAACCCGTCGTAATACCGACCAGTGTCCCAACGACGACCGGCAAACGATCAGATAGCCACCCTAACTCGACTCCACGTCTCGACATGCATAGCTCCAGGGGTATCGGTAACACCATCACCCCCGGAGCGTGCAAGTCATAGACCAGGGGGCCGAGTGCGATGAATCGAGGAAGAGATCATGAGATTGGGAGCCTTCACCCTCGTCCTACACTCGCATATCCCCTATGTCTTGGCACATGGCCGCTGGCCGCACGGAACCGACTGGCTGAGCGAGGCGACTGCTGAGACCTATATCCCACTATTACGTATGATCGAGGGTCTCCTCGATGAGGGACACCGACTCGGAATCACCCTCGGACTCACACCAATCCTCCTCGAACAACTCGCCGCCCCAACCTTCCATGACGAACTCGAGGCCTGGCTCGAAACCAAGATCGAGGCCGCTCGCCATGATGCCGAGATCTTCTCCTGGGAAGGTCTGCCACACCGCATCTCCCTCGCCCGGAGATGGGAGGAGGTCTTCACCGAACGACTATACGACTTCAGAGAAAGGTATGACCGCGATCTGATCGGTGCCTTCCGAAGACTCCAGGACGTCGGTGCGATCGAGATCATGACGAGCGCAGCAACACATGGGTACCTGCCACTCCTCGGCACCGATGAGTCGATCCAGGCGCAGATCGAGATCGGAGTCGAGACCTACTACCGACACCTGGGAAGACGGCCGCGCGGGATCTGGCTACCAGAGTGTGCATATAGACCGGGCTACCATTGGGTGCCTCCCACCGATCGACCACTCCCAACCGAACCTAGACTACGGCCAGGGATCGAAGAGTTCCTCACCACTCAGGGACTCGAATACTTCTTCATCGATACACACCTCCTCCTCGGGGGCAGTCCGATGGGTACCTACGCCCAGAGACACCCTGCCCTCAAACGCCTCGCCGAGCAGTATGAGAGGAGTGAGGCGATGACACGAACGAGGGATACCTCCCGCTCACCGAATCAGGTCTATCTCCTGGGATCGACTACCGAAGGCGACCACAAACCAATACACCTCTTCGCACGTGAGCCCTCTGCCTCTCTCCAGGTGTGGAGCGGGGAGTGGGGGTACCCTGGCGATGGCTGGTACCTAGAGTTCCACAAACGACATTACCCAGGGGGACACCGGTACTGGCGCGTCACCGGCCGAGGAACCGATCTCGCCGAGAAGGCCGAGTATTCACCTGAGATGGCGATCGAGAGACTCGACGAAAATGCTCGACATTTCCACTCCCTGATCCGTGAGAGACTCGCTCTACACTACGAACTCTCCCACGAGATGGGGATCGTCGTCGCCCCTTTCGACACCGAACTCTTCGGGCACTGGTGGCACGAGGGGATCGAGTGGATCAGAAGAGTGATCGAGGCGGTCAACGCAGACGATGAGATCGAACTCACCACCGCAGGCGGGTATATCGACCACCACCACATCGATGAGGCGATCTCACTCCCAGAGGGATCCTGGGGCGAGGGTGGATATCACTATATCTGGCTCAATGAAGAGACCGAGTGGACCTGGCCCGAGATCTACCGAGCCGAAACAACCCTCCGAGAACTCGCGACGAGATGGGTTGATCGAGAACACGAATTCATCCACCGGATCCTCGGCCTCGCCGCAAGAGAACTACTACTCCTCCAATCCTCCGATTGGCAGTTCCTCATCTCGACCCAGGCGGCGAGAGATTATGCAGAACTCCGCTTCTCCAACCACCTCACGACCTTCGACCGCCTCATCGATATGGTCAGAAAACAGGAGAGGGGTAAGGACCTGACCGAGGATGATTGGGGCTTCATAGGCGAGTCCGAGGAACGGGTCGGAATGATTTTCCCCGACCTCCAGATCGGGAGCTGGAAGGGTGAGACCGAGCTACCGGAGCCCAGGCCCGAGGATGAGTTCACTCATCAGTACTCGTAGAGTCACGCCTCGCCGAACGGGCCCGGTCTCGCTCCTTCCGCGTCGCACGGACCGCCTCCTCGAAGGTGCCCCTGACCCGGGCACGATCAGCATGATCCTCGATCTCGCCAGCACGGGAGGCCCGCTCCCGCGCCTCCCGCGCCTGGTCAGGGGGAGGATCGAAACGGACCGGAAGGGGCAGGGTCACACCACCGAGATGCAAGCCATCAGGTGAAACACCCCAACGCCTCCCCTCCTTGTCGGTGAAGGTCCAGTCGGTGCCCCGTCTGGCCAACTCACCCTCAGCGGCGAGAGAGTCGTTCAACATCTGGATACGGGCATAGACGCGCGCACGAGCCTTCTCGAAATCACTCGGCTCAGGGATAGGAGGTGCCTCGACACGCTCCCAGAGGCGCGGATCGACCATCTCGGGCTGGAGCCCTCTGCGCGGTGCAGCCTCGCGGTCATGAGGCTCCCTCTCTGCCTCCTGACCCTCAGTTTCTACCCCAGGCGCCGTTGGCTCGACTGGAAGTGGGATACGCCGTAAGATCTCGTCCTCTGGGTCAGGTGGGGTAGCTATCTCTTCGTCCTCTAACTCACCCTCGATTATCTCGAGCCGTAAGGCCCGCATCTCAGGTGAGATCGCATCGGGACGAACACTCTCCGGACTCCCACCGAGATCCGATCTGATCGGGATCCAAGCGCGAGATGCAAAGAGGGCAAGGAGTAGATGGAAGAGGAGGGATAGGCTGAGGCCCCAGGTGAGGGGACGGCCTCGATGAGGACGACGGGGCTGCAGACCGCCCCCTCCAGATATACTACCACCCCCTACGGGCGAACCCGGTCTAGGCTTCGAATCATTCGATGCCAGGGGCTGGGTCTCCGGAGTATTCCTCATGATCACATTCTAACCCAGCCCCTCCATCGCAGTTCCGGCACCAATCCCGGCTAGAGGAGCCTTCCTAGACGCGCGGCCGCCTCCTCCAGCCGCTCCTTACCCTGCGTCAGTGCGACTCTGAAGAACCCTTCACCACCAGGTCCTAGAGCTGTGCCAGGGAGGATCACTACCCCTTCTTCGACGAGGGCTCGTCTCGTGAAGATCTCCGAGGGCACACCCCCAGGGACCGGGACCCAGAGGTACATCGTCGCCTGCGGGACCTCTACTTCGAAACCTGCGCCACGGAGTGCGGCGACCATCAGATCACGGCGCTCCCTAAAGACCGCAACATTCCCAGGAACCCATTCCGCAGAACTCTCCAAGGCCGCGACCGCCGCCGCCTGGATCCCCATATAAGCACCGGTGTCGACGAAGGATTTGATCCGCGAGAGGGCCCCGATCACCTCCCTCCCACCAGCCGCCCACCCAACGCGCCAGCCGGTCATATTGTAGGTTTTCGAGAAGGAGTGGAACTCGATCGCAACCTCACGTGCTCCACTCACCTCGAAGATACTAGGTGGCCGATAGTCGTCGAAGGCGATCTCACTATACGCATTGTCATAGACGAGCAAGATCCCATGCTCACCACAGAACTCGACGACCCTCTCGAGATAGTCGAGGGGGGCGATAGCCGAGGTCGGGTTGTTCGGATAGTTCAGGTAGAGGATCTTCGCACGTGCCACCACATCCGCCGGTAACTCGTCGACGCGTAGAAGGAAGGAGTCCTCCGCACGAAGGGGGACGAGATAGGGCTCACCCCCGGCGAGGAGGGTCCCACCAGTATAGGGTAGGTACCCCGGATCTGGTATGATCGTCAGATCCCCAGGGTTCACATAACAGAAAGCGAGGTGCGCGATCCCCTCCTTCGACCCGATGATCGGGAGGATCTCTGAATAGGGATCGAGTTCTACCCCGAATCGGGCCGACATCCACCTCGAGATCGCCTCACGGTACGCAGGCAGACCGAGCTGAAAACCATACCTGCCCATCGCCGGGTCACGGCTCGCCTCGACCAATCTCTCTACAGCCGCAGGGGGAGGGGCGAGATCGGCATCACCGGCACCGAGATCGATGACATCGACACCGCGCTCGATCAGGTCACGCTTGATCTGAGGAACATCGGCCAGTGGATAGGCCGGAAACTCGCTGAACCTCTCCGCCAATGCGGGGACCGACGCGACTAACTCCATTCTCACTCCTCGACGTGCAAAGGCTAGGCCTCACGTCCTAGTTGAATATCAGTTAGTGGGATAGAGCACCTGATCCCACTGAGTCACAAGTCTATTACTCCACTCCCGCCAACGCCAGGCCATCCCCCTCCGCACGGCGCCGGTAGAACTCCTCCGCCCTCACACTCAGATCTCGCCAGGGTAACACCTCGACTGGGGCGGGGGGCAGAGAGTCGAGGAGATAACGACCATATCCCCGCTCGATGACCCTGCCATCTAGGAGGACGATCGCGCCCCGGTCAGTCGCTGATCTGACTAGCCTGCCAAACCCCTGTTTCAACCTCAGTGCAGCATGCGGCAACATATAGTCATAGAATGAATTACCCCCACCCCGCTCGATCGCCTCACTGCGAGCGGCAGTCAGGGGCTCACTGGGCGCCTTGAAGGGGAGCTTGGCTATCACTAGCCCACGAAGGGGATCGCCCGGGACATCGACACCCTCCCAGAAGGAGGCGACACCGAGGAGGATACCCCGACCAGAGCCCACAAAACCCTCGAGGAGCTGAGCACGTGAAGACTCCCCCTGCACGAAGAGGGGCCACCTCTCCCCTACACCGATTCTCCTCAGCTCATAGGCTACCCCTATGAGGGAACGGTAAGAGGTAAAGAGGACGAAGAGTCCACCATCCGTGATCCTCGCCAGATCCTCGACCACTCCACTAGTAACCCTATCGAGGGAGAACCCCTGTACACTACCAGGGAGAGGGATATCATTGGGAACCATGACGACGACCTGCGACTCATAGTCAAAGGGCGAGGGCTGGACCATCTCCCTGACCCTGAGCCCTTCACCCCCGAGCCCGAGCCGGTCACGGAGGAACCCGAAGCCATCCCGGGTCGCCAAGGTCGCCGAGGTCAGGACCCCCGTCTCGACCCTCTCGAAGAGAGCCTCTCGCAGGAGTCCAGCGATCTCGATCGGAGCAGCTTGGGCCACTATATTCGTCCTCCTACCACTCCCACGTCGCTCCAACCACCTCACGAGAGGCAGATCGGGGTCACCCCTCCCAAAGGCCGATTGCAACGCGACCTCTGCAGCCTCTAGCCTACCCCCAACCGCCTGGAGCTCTAGGAGTTCTTCGGTAAGTGCCTCAGTCCAACACTGATCGAGTAGGATCCCCTCTCTCAACCTACCGAGTGCACGAACCAGGTCCCGGATGACGAGGACTAGATCCTCCCGCTGCGGGCTGACCCGGTCGAGGAGCTCCAGGGAGACCTCACTCTCATCGTCGAGGCGAAGGACAGCATCCACGCGATCCGAGAGCACCTTCTCCAATAGCTCGAAGAGCCCTATCGCCAACTCACGAGCCCGCTCGACGAGGGGGCGGATACTTTCTTCGACTTCGAGGAGCGCACCCTGACTGATGAGATCATCCCCGCCTGCTAGGAGGCGCTCCTCGACCGCCTGCAAGAGACCACGACCACGACGGTCAAGACGACCCAGGAGGCGAAGTAGACCACGACGCGAGACCGAAACACCGAGATGAGAGGTCGCGGCATCCTCTAGATTGTGCGCCTCATCGAGGACCAGACGATTATAGGCAGGAAGGACCGCAGGCGCCGTATAATTGCCAGCCGCTCGCCTGACAGCTAGATCACTGAAGAGGAGAGAGTGGTTGACTACTAGAATATCGGCCGCAGCAGAGTCTCGCCGCGCTCGCTGATAAAAACACGCCTCGAAGTGCGGACAGCGAGCACGAAGACAAACATCCGATTCACTCGCTATCTCATCCCAGAGCTCATCCGAGGGCCGGAAGGGAAGGTCTTGTAGAGAACCATCCCGGGTCACCCTCAACCACTCCAGGATCGCATCCAACTCAGCGCGCTGCCCATTGTCGAAGAGAGAGCCAGAGCTCGACGCCGCCAGGCGAGCCCGACGAATCGAGACATAGTTGCGCCTACCCTTCACCAGCGAGAAGGTGAATGGCTCACCGAGCGTCCTACGGAGGAAGGGGAGATCCCTCTCGACCAGTTGTTCCTGTAGATTGATCGTGTTCGTCGAGACGACCGTCCGCTCCCGATTCTGGACGCTCCAGCGGATCGCCGGGACAAGGTAGGCGACCGACTTGCCCGTACCCGTTCCAGCCTCGGCGAGGAGGACCCCGCCATCGTTGTATACCTCACCGATCGCGATAGCCATCTCGCGCTGCGATGGCCGGTCCTCATAACGTGGATGACCTCGGCTCAGCGCCCCGCCAGGGGCGAGGATAGATTCTAACTCATCGAGGTCTAGGGGCTCGTAATCCCGTAGTGGAGGAGGCTCCACTACCACATATAACTCTCGGGCCTCATTGTCGACGATCACCATCCCGAGCCCCGCCTCATATAGCTCTGCGGCTATCTGTAGATCGGCATCCGAAGGGTCGAGCTGACCAGAGGGATGGTTGTGGATCACGACCGATCCCGGCTCAGCCCCTCTGACCGCCGCCAGGACTGCAGACCGATGCCCGCGAGCCACAGGACGTGGATCCATGATCGCGCCCGAATCGGATACGCGAGCGATGAAGCAGACCTCGTTACCACGCGAGCGAGAGATCTCGCGGCGCATTGATTCGGCTGCATTCTCTGTAAGTACTAGCGTGCGCACCACATCAGTCACCCATTCCTAATCCCGTACCAAGCAGAGAGGTCAGAGGCCAGATTCCCCCTCGCAGCTGAAGGAAGATACACCCCGACTAGAGGTCTGGTGCCAGAGCAGCTCGGAGCCTATATTCAAGATACTCTGATCCTGACCGATACTAACTCAATAAAATACCGAGCAACTTTACCGCGAAGCGAGCAGATGTTCACCAGGACGCAGGAGACCCCGGAGATGGACCGTACAGATGGTGCCGAGGCCATGACCATGAACACTCTCCTGACTGTACGGGGAGAGCTAGCCCGTATTGAGGGTAAATTCGAGATCGCCGACTCCCTAGAGGTACAGTGTGAGATCGGTGGTGAACTCGATGTCGGCGGTAGCCTCGTCATCGGCGAGAGGGGCTCTGTCACCGCGAATGTCAGGACGGTCGATGCAATCATCATGGGCACCTATGAGGGTGACATGATAGCGAGTGGCAATGTCGAGATCACCTCGACCGGCCGGGTGATCGGTAACCTCAAGACAGACTCCCTCGTCATCGCGAAGGGTGGATTCTTCAATGGTAACGTCTCCAAGATCGAAGAGGGAGATCTACCCGAGGCCCCGAAGGCCGAACCGGTTCGTGCCGGCGCGAAGGATGAACCGAAGTTGGACGCAAAGGACGTGGACTCTAAGAAAGACGACGCCGCGCCCCAGAGACCACTCCTCGTCGACCCAGAGAAAGAGAAGGCGAAGTCTGACTCGCCGAGGCCGGTAAAGGCCCATGGCCTCGGATCTGGATCCTGAACCATTCACTATCGGCGAACCTAGATCCACCACGATCCGGTGAGATGACCTCCCCGTTGGTCATTAGGTCGACGTAGGAGACCAGATGCGACTCCCCAGAGTGCGGCCACGGTGGTCGCCCGAACCAGCTAAGATGCGAGCCCGGGAGAGAGACAACCCCCTGCCCGGGCCCCGCGAACTCAACCGGTCTGTCCACCTCGATGGCGAGATATCGGGGGATCTGACCACGACCGAGTCGGTCGTTATCGGCGCGACCGCTGTCATCAGAGCGAATATCAGGGCGACCCGCATCGTGATCAGGGGAATCGTCCATGGTGACCTCACCGCCACGACCTCGATCGAGCTCATCTCGCCCGCCCGAGTATTCGGAAACCTCGAGGGCCCCGAAATTTCTATTGGCCCAGGGGTGACCTTCAGTGGTGCGTGCCGGATGTCAGCTACACTCCCTACTCGTGCTATCTGATCAGAGCTAGCCAGAGACTCAGGTCTTGAGCGTCTTCTTCCGCGCCGCGGGGAAGAGGACATTGTTCAAGATCAACCTATACCCCGGTGAGTGAGTATGCAGCGAGAGGTCGGTCGGCGCTGCACCGATCTGATGCTGCGGATCCTCGGGGTCGTGACCTCCGAGGAAGGTCCAGGTGCCCTTACCAAAGGTGCCATGGATATACTTGACCCAGGGCGCACCCTCCTCCTCCGCCAGTACGATCACACCAGGCTTGAGTCGCTCCCTCCTGAACGAGGTCGTCAGGCCATAGAAGTCACGAATTACATTCTCATGGTTCTGCACAAGCATCGAGGGGACCGGGTCGAACTTCGCACTGAAGTCGAAGAGGGTAAAAGCCCCGAGAGGCTGACGCCGTGTCGTATTCACCTGATGTCCATCGATATCACTAAAGGCATTGATCGATGGGTTCATCTGCAACTGCCCATCCCTGAAGGCCATCGTCCTATTCCACTTCAGCTTCGCTGTCGCATCGGGGTCGATCGGCGTGCCATCGGCGAAGGGGGCCGCGATATCGATCCCATCGGCAGCTAGAGCTAGCTCCAATGTCTCTGTCGCAGTACACATCGCAAAGAGGAACCCCCCATCAGCCACATACCGACGGATCTCCTCTGCTACCGATTTCTTCAACTCAGGGACATTGGCCTTTCCAAACTCCTGAGCCATCGCCTCATTCACCCTGACCTGCTCCTTCAGCCAGGGCTCATTGGCATAGGCGACATAGAACTTCGAATACTGACCCGTGAAATCCTCATGATGCAGATGCAACCAATCGTACTCGCTCAGACGACCCTGCAGGACCTCCCTATCCCAGACGGGAACATAAGGGATATCGGCATAGGTCAGAGCGAGGGTCACCGCATCATCCCATGGGGGCGAATCAGGTGGTGTATAGACCGCTATCTCCGGCGCCTTCTCCAAGATCACCGACTCCATATTCTCCTCGGCGATCGTAGCTCTGATCTCTGCCACCTGTACGACAGAGCGCTCCTCGAAAGAAACACCCCTCAGCCCTGCCTCCCGCCTGACCTCAGGACGGTCGGGGAGGAGGAAAGAGCCAGCACGATAGTTCAATAGCCACTCCGCCGTGTGTCCCTGCTGCAGGACCCAATAAGTCAGACCATACGCCCTGAGATGATCAGACTGCCTCTCATCCATCGGGATGAGGAGGTACTGAGCAGACACTGGGAGCGGCGCCACCAGGATCAGGGCTAGACAAACCAATAGGTGACGCATTCTATTACTTCCTCACTACTACTAAATCCAATTCGATCGAATGACGATCACTGTGCTCCCTGTGGGAGTAGATCCCGGAGCCTCTCCAGCTCTCGGCGCGCCTGCGGCACGAGTGCACTCTGGGGATGCTCTAGGATCAGGCGCTCTAGATACGAACGCGCCTCGAGTATTTGATCAGGTCGAGTACCGAGCGAACGTCCTAACCGTAATAGGGCTAGAGGTGCCTCCGGTGAATCGGGTAACTCGGTCACTATTAGACGACGTATCCCCTCAGCCTCCCTGGTGAGCCCACCCTCATCAGCAAGGCCTGCCGCAAACTCTAGGAGAGCACCGCGCTCACCCCGCCCCAACCTGGGGTCGAAGCGGGTCAGAATCTCCAGTGCCTCCTGCACCTGGCCACTGCCGACGAGAGGGAGCGCCTCTGAGAGGAGGGCACCCCCGGTCTCATCCAGCCTCCTCAGAAGGGTGACTAGGGCGATCGTCTCTGTCGCCTCTGTACCCTCCAACTGTAGAGCAGCCTTCTGTAAGACCGTCCGCGCGCCGATCAGATCACCCTCTTCTAGCGCGATCCGGCCCCGAACGAGTCCAGTACGCGGTCCATCGGTACCTGCTATAGCGCGCTCCGCTGACTCCCGGTCTCCTCGATCGAGGAAGATACCCGCTACTAGTGCAGCGAGACGATCACTCTCCGGAGCATCGGGGTACTCACCTCTGAATCGGGCGAAATCCCGGGCCGCTGACTCCACCTCACCCTCTTGGGCACTCAATTCGATACGTACAGCGACCGCAACCCTCCGTTCCGCCGAGCCGCCCTCGTACGCCTCTTCTAAGACACGGAAGTGATCACGGGCAGCCGCAGTATCACCCAACTCCAGAGCCAGTGCACCGAGCCTGCCCCTGATCACGAGGGGTGGGTCATTACCCTCCTCGAGGAGGGCCTCATACGCCCAGTAGGCAAGCTCATTCAGCCGCGCCCCCTCCGCTCTACGCGCAACATCGATCAAGAAACTCTCCCTATCTCGGCGCGAGGCTATTCCCTCGAGGACTCGCCGCGCGATCGACTCGGCCTCTCTCCCCTTCCCGGCGCCAATAGCCAGCTCCACCGCTGCCCGGAGACGAGCTGTCCCAGAAGCCCCCTTCGATAGTTCCTCTATCAGACCAGGGACCACACTCGCCCCGCCATCGGAAGCAGCTGAGAGACGACGTCGCACGAGACCAAATCCGCGCGCGCCTGGCCCGATCGCACGGGCCCACTCCTCCACCACTCGCTCCCTATCCCCTAGCGCTAGGGCCACATCCCCCAATTCGAGGGCAAGGGCATCATCCCTACCAATCCTCGATCTGCCCAACTCCAGTACCTCAAAGGCCCTACGATCCTCTCCCCTCTCTCTCCAGACCCGAGCGGACTCCCGATAAGGGGTCTCTAACTCAGGGGATATTGCGATCCAGTCCTCGATAGCGACCTCGAGCTCCTCTATCCGGTCCAACTCCGAGAGGAGGCGAAGACGGAGTTGGTGGCCGAGGGCCGAGCTCGGCTCAGCCTCTAGATGCCGATCGAGAACCGGCAAGACCTCAGCTACTGCGCCACGTACACGCATTACTCGCTCATACGCCAGTAGGGCCTGGACCGCCGAGGGATCGTCCTCTAAGATCTCAGCCAGGAGCCTTGCAGCATGCTGATGATCACCTGTCTCCTCCGCTGATAGAGCTTCATCTAGACCTCCAGAGCCACGCTCACTAGAGAGCCCACCAACCTGCGCGAGTGACTCTCCTGAAGAGAGAGAGAGCCCGAGCACGATAGCCAACAATGAGACGAGGGTCCGTCCTACTAAGGGACCCGATCGGAGACCAGATACGAGCACCATCACTCATCTCTCCCATCGATCATTCTGTTCAGACGATCGAAGTACTCTACCACCAGTCGGCGGTAGGCCGGCGGAAGGGACCTCAGGGCCGCGGGACTCGGGACCACATAACGGAGACTCCCATCCAATAGGGCTGGGTCCAACTCTTCCCCAAAGGAGTGGCCAACATCCCCAGGACGCTCCGCAACTCTTTCCTCACTCACCTCATCATGCTCTAGGGTACGGCCCGCATCTAGGAGACGGTGGAAGAGACGTTCCTGACGGGCCAGGAGTTCAGGGGTCAGACGACCACCACTCAACTCACGTGCCAACTCCTCAGCCTCCAGCGCCAGCTCATCGAGCTGACCCATGACATCATCCGCACCACCCGCCATATCATTCAGACCACCGAGTCTCTTGGCGATCTCACCCTGCTCCCGGGCCATCTCATGCATCTGGTCACGGAGTGCGCGCTCACCGAGATCGAGAGGGAGGAGAGAATTCGTCCGGCCACTCAGTGAACCCTGCCGACGAGCCAACTCCGACAACTCCTCCATCGCATCCCTAAGACCTGTTCCCTCGTCTGAACGGCCGACCTGATCCTCATTCTCCAAGAGTGTCAGAGCGAGTCGGTTCAGAGCCTCGACCGTCCGCTGCGCCTCTTCGATCGGCATACGACCGCCCTCAGACATCGCATCGAGTGTCTCTTGCATACTCAACGCAGCCCGGCCAAGCGCCTCACCGACCTCCTGGTCGACCATACCGGAACGTCGGCTCGTCTCAGCCAGATTCCTACCTAAGGCCTCCAACCCCTGTTGCAAGGCCGCCTGCTCAGATCGCAGGGTCTCGGACCCAACACCACCAGGGCCCCTACCACCTCGCTCGCCATCCTCACCAACCTGACCCTGCTGACCCTGCTGACCCTGCTGACCCTGTTGACCCTGTTGACCCTGTTGACCCTGTTGACCCTGTTGACCCTGTTGACCCTGTTGACCCTGCTGACCAGACGAATCTGCCTCTTGCATCTCTTCGATCAACTGGCTTTGGCGTTGGGCGAGGGCGAGGGCCTCGTTCGCAGCCTGCTCTAGGGCCTCCTGAGTCTCAGAACGCCAGGCTTGGGCCATCGACTCCCGCGTCGACTCGAGGCGCTCAGCCGCGTCCTCTAGCCCTGCTGCTGCCTCATCGCCAGCCCGTGCCGCGTCCTCCCCACGCTCCTCCCTCAGCTCCTGGAGAGCATTTGCCATCGCCTCTTGCGCCTCGTCCAGCCTCTGCCCCGCTGCACCGGTCTCCTCAGCAGCTCGCTCCTCTCCCTGGATCCCGAGTTGCTCTTGGAGCCGGCGCATCGACTCTGCCAACTCCTCACTCTCGTGCGCGAGTTCCTCCTGCTGGCTAATCCGCTCCTCAGTCAGCCCACTGGAATCGCGGACCTCCTCGGCGAGTGCTCTCTGACGAGCAGCAAGCTCCCGGGCCTCACGCGCCAGGGCATTCATCTCCTGCTCCGCTGCAGCACGTCTCAGGAGCTCGAGGCTCTGATCGACCTGATCCTTGAACTCTTCCTGCCTCTGCGAGAGTTCCTCTATCGCGCGCTGAACCTCCGCTGGATCACCCTCGTCGAGTGCGCGACGCATCTCTGCGAGTTCCTCTTTGACCGCAGGATCGAGCATCTGATCATAGAGCTCCTTCAGCTCCCTTAGCCGCTCCTGGAGGAGCGGGTCCTGCAGTCCCGCTTCTCGCATCGCACGATCGAGCTTTTCAGCTCTCTCACGCATCGCCTCGATCCGGTCGAGCAGCGCTTCCTGACGATCGAGGAGTCGTGCTGCCTCACTAGCACCTGCATCACCGCGCAGATCGTCAGCACCATCAGACCGCTCCCCTGGCTGACCACCGGATGAGCTCGGTGCGCCACCCCGACTCCGCGCACCACTCCGAGCCCCAAACGCCATCTGCCGAGAGAGGGCACGGGAGGCCCCCTCTAGCTCGCTCGCGGATTGGCCCAAGGACTCGGTCTCGCGCACCAATGCCGTCGCCTCGTCCCTGACCCGGTTCCTCAACTCGGGATGGCCTGGCAGCCTCAGGATATACGTCGTCGAGACCGCACTCTGCCCCCCTGGCGAGTTATCCCGTACACGGACGAAGTAGTGGATCTCATCTCCTGGGAGTAGACGGTGCTTCGACGCATCTATTAGCCCACGAATCGAGGTGCGCTGTGGTTCACCATCGAGTGGTATCCGCTCCTCGATTACTGGGTCACTACCCCCGCGAGCCCGGACACGCCAACTGACTAGGTGCGCCTCTCTCAACCCGCGGTCATCCCGCGCCTCAGCAGCGACGACCTGCTTCATCGATGGCCCAAGCACCGTATCCACACCCGGATAGGTCACAACGACCCTCGGGGGCGCATCGGCAACCACCCTGATCTCGAGGGGCGCCGGCGAGACGATCGGCTCACTCCCATCTAGATCCCGGAGGCGCCACCTGTAGACCCCACTCCTGGTTGGAACCCAGCGTCCCGCGAATTGGTCATCATTCACGACTAGACCTACCTCGCCCGCACCATCACTCCGGTCTAGGGTGATCTCACCGAGCGCGCGAGTCGCCCGGCCCCGGATCTCGATCGCCGTACCCTCTGGTATCTCGAGGGGAGGTACCTCACCGACGAAGCGCTCATCCTCCAGCCCCAGTTCTGCCGGATAAGTAAGATCGATCACTAGATCGGCAAGGAGGAGGGGATCGAGTGGGATCACCTCGAAGGTGTCTGAGACCGCACCGTCCGGCGAATACGCCCAGTAGCGGAGCGGCACATCGATGGATTCGATACGAGTGACACCGAAACTCCCTCCCAACTCCAGGTTCCTCTTCTCTGGGAGGGAGCCCACACTCTGCCAGACCACAGTCACCTCTCGTCTCCCCTCCGCACGGACCGTTAGATCGAGACCTGTACCGCGCGGAACCTCTACGTCACCTGGCTCGAGGATGAGAGGTGGTAGCGGCGGTGGTGTAAGCACCGCCAAGGGGCTCAAGAGGGGCGTCCACCCTGCGCGACTCCGGTCAGGCGAGAGACCACCGAGCAGAAGGGTGACGAGGACCAAAACTGATATCGCCAGCAGAGACCTCTGACGACGACGCCGGGCGAGTTCGCCTATCGCACCCGCCAGATCACGGGGTGTCGCACCCGAGAGATCCTTCACCAAACCACGCTCCGCGCGATGGTAGAGCGCTGGAGAGGACCCAGCGGGGAGAGAGGTTCCCAACTCGAGGAGGCCGCGCACTCTACCCGCCGGCATACCATGACGAATCTCACTCGCTGCCGCGACCACCGTATCGGTCACTGTCGAGACCCAGCGGCGGTAGAGTTGTACGATACAACCAATACCGGCGAGAAGACCGAGGACCAGGACGAGGAGGGGCCAGGGAGTCGGTGCCTCCCAATAGGATGAACGGCCCAGTGCCCACGCCACTAGGAGGACGAGAGGAATCGCACCTGCCCCAGCGAGACAAGCGGCGATCAGACCATCTCGCCTGACGAGCTTACATGCCGTCCCAAATTGTCGCCTCAGCCATTCACCTGAAGGAGTCATCGTACTACCTGTGAGAGAGCATAGAGGAAGAGGTTGATACCCATCCTGAGGGCAGCCTCTCGGACCTCGGGGGGATTGCCATAGGTCTCTGGATCCTCCCACCCATTACCTAGATCTGACTCGTAGCTATAGAAGAGGATCAGACGCCCCTCATGAAAGAGACCAAAGCCCTGCGCCGGCTTTCCATCATGCCGATGAACCTTCGGTAGCCCATTCGGAAATTCGTAGAGGCCATGGTAGATCGGGTGACTGACGGGGAGCTCTACCAACTCTTTCTCCGGAAAGACCCGATGAATCTCCCGACGAAAACTCTCATCTAGACCATAGTTGTCGTCCACATGGAGAAAGCCTCCAGAGAGGAGGTAACGACGTAAGATCTCGACCTCCTCATCACTGAACCGTACATTCCCATGCCCAGTCATGTAGAGGTACGGGTGATTCCAGAGTGAAGCATCAGTCAGCTGCACCCGGGCTGGAGTCGTAGAGACCGGGACCTTGGTCCGATCCCTTATCGCTCGCAGAAGGTTCGGGAGCCCCGAAGGATTTGCATACCAGTCACCACCACCACCATACTGGAGTTGTGCGATCGTCAACTCGACTCCACCCCCAACCCATTGTGGTGTGCTATGATAGGTGGGGCTCGACAGCGAGGATGAGTCGGGGACCAATGGTACCACCAACAACTGTAGAACGAGACCCAATACGATCGAACTCAATCCAGATCTCCTCCGTCCTCCTCCAATAGGGAGTGGACGATCTCATACGCTCGGTTCCTCGATACTCCATACCGCCGAGCAAGCTCACGTGCTACCCCGCTCGGCCTCTCCCCCTCAGCTAGGAGCTCACGTGCACCCTGCGCCAGCTCCTCCTCTGAGAGGAGATCGGTGCCCGTAACCTCTCGCCCTGCAACGACTAAGACGACTTCGCCACGCACCGGCTCTCGCTCGTAATAGGCAGAGAGTTCCGACAATGTTCCCCGAGTAAAAGTCTCATGGACCTTAGTCAACTCACGTGCTACCACCACTTTACGCTCACCACCGCAGACCTCCACCAGATCCGAGAGGAGACGTGAGACCCGATTTGGGGACTCATAGAGGACCGAGGTGTACACCGCAGCGGAAACCTCAGCCAAACGCTCCGAGCGAGCACGACCACTACGGGGGATGAACCCGAAAAAAGTGAAGGGTTCAGTATCTAGACCCGCCCCCACGAGTGCCGCCAGGAGCGCTGACGCGCCCGGGATCGGTACTACCTCATGGCCCGCCTCGATCACCTTCCGCACGATCCGTGCACCAGGATCAGAGATCAGAGGCGTCCCCGCATCGGAGACGAGTGCGACCGACTCGCCTCTATCGAGCCATCTCAGAACCTCCTCCGCTCGAGCCGCCTCATTATGTGCATGGGCCGAATAGGAGGGCGTGGCTATCCCATAGTGGCGAAGCAGAATACCAGTCCGACGAGTATCCTCCGCCAGGATACGGTCGACCTCCTTCAGCACATTCACCGCGCGATAGGTCATATCAGAGAGATTACCTATCGGAGTACTCACAAGATACAGTAGCGCCATGACTTACACCGTTTCTCACCAAAAGGTCAGGGAAGGTCGTAGAGTGATAAACAACGAGGGGAGCGATCGCAATGAAACGACCACCCCCCTCTCAGATAATATTGGGACGATGAGCCCGAGCTACTACCCGAGATGCTCCTGGATCTTACGCTCGAGATGACCCTTGGGAACCGCACCTACGACCGTCTCGACCAACTCACCATCCTTGAAGAATAGGATACTCGGGATCGAACGAATATTGTAACGCGCCGCAGTCTGCTGGTTGGCATCTACATCGAGCTTCGCAACGGTGACACGTCCCGCATACTCCTCGGCGAGTTCCTCGATGATCGGACCCACCATCCTGCAGGGGCCACACCACTCAGCCCAGAAGTCTACGACGGCGAGGCCCTCAGCCTGCTCGATCCTGCTGGCGAAGTTATTGTCTGTCGCCGTCAGTACTGCACCATTCTCTGACATATTACTCTCCTCCCCATCTGTGCGGCGACCATAGCCCCGCCGCAATCAATATATTAACTTTACGATCCGAAGGAACGAATGCAACAACCCGGCCGAATGATGACGCTGAGAGAACTACCACTCGACCATGTCGCAATCGCTGTTCACTCCATCCCCGACGCCATCCCCATCTACGAAGCGCTGATGGGTGGTAAAGCCACCGAGATAGAGCAGGTCTACGACCAGGGCGTGGATGTCGCATTCATCGGAACGGGGACCGGCCGGATCGAGCTCATAGCACCGATCGCCGATGACTCGCCCGTTACGAGATTCCTCGAGCGACGTGGACCAGGACTGCACCACCTTGCCTATCGCGTCCCAGACCTAGTGAAGGCACTCGAGAGATTGACCGATGAGGGGATCAGACTCATCGACCAGGTGCCCCGTACTGGGGCTCACGGTCACAAGATAGCATTCATCCACCCAGAGTCTACAGGGGGCGTCCTCATAGAACTCGTCGAGGGCTGATCCCCTGACCAGGCAGAGGTCACACCCTCTAGCCCGATCCTCTCGATCAGCCACCTACCCTCATCGGTCCTGACGAGGGTGAAAGGGACGGTGAACTCCCGCCCCCTCATCTCCAACCTGACAGGGATCTCGACCGCCCCGCCTAACCTCCCAGGCACGAACTCAGGTTCCTCTATCGTATAACCATCGTTCTCTAGGAGTGAGGCGAGAGCATGCATCCGTACCTCGACCTCAGAGATAGGATCACGGGCCAAGACCGTCCCTTCCCGTGTCCCAAAGAGCTCGGCCATCCCCCTCAGATCCCCCGCCCTGGCAGCGGTTAGAAAATACTCGATGACCTCGACCGGAGCGCGAGACTCAGGGTGGACACCACCAATGGACACCCCCTCCGACGCACACCCGATAGCTAGGAATCCAAGGAGCCCAACCATTCGTAGTGGAACCGAGCCTCCCATCATCGAACCGAAGATCGGCATCGTCATCAATCGAAGGTTAGAGCGCGATCCCCGCCCCGTCAAGCTACCTGGGCAGACTCTCTACGGGTGAAGGTCAACTGTACCGAGCCGGGCTCTCGATCGACCTCGATAAGGTCGCCCTCCTCGAACTCGCCCTCTAGTAACTTCAAGGCGAGGGGGTTCTGGACGAGACGCTGGATCGCCCTCTTCAGAGGACGGGCGCCGAAGGCAGGATCATATCCCTCCTGCGAAATCAACTCACGCGCCCCGGCGCTAATCTCCAGCGAGAGCCTCCGGTCATCGAGGAGCTCGGCTAGCTCCGCCAACTGGAGATCGACGATCGCCGCCAACTCCTCCTGGCCGAGGGGCCGGAAGACGACTATATCATCGATCCTATTCAGGAACTCGGGGCGGAAGTGTCTACGCATCTCGGCCATAACCGTAGTTTCGATCTCGACCCACTCCGCACTCTCGCTCCGCTCCAGGATCTGAGAGCTACCGATATTCGAGGTCATGATCACGACTGCATGGCTGAAATCGACCGTCCGGCCCTGTGAATCGGTCAGCCGCCCATCATCGAGGAGTTGTAGGAGTATATTGAAGACCTCAGGGTGCGCCTTCTCGATCTCATCGAAGAGGACTACCGCATAGGGGCGACGACGAACCTGCTCCGTCAACTGGCCCCCCTCTTCATAGCCGACATACCCCGGGGGCGCACCGATCAGTCTAGAGACCGCATGACGCTCCATATACTCCGACATATCGAGCCGGATCATCGCCTCTTCATCATCGAAGAGGAACTCGGCCAACGCTCGCGCTGTCTCTGTCTTACCAACACCAGTCGGGCCGAGGAAGATGAAGCTCCCAATAGGACGGCCTGGAGGCTGTAGTCCCGCCCTACTCCGACGTATTGCATTCGAGACTACCTCAACCGCCTCGCGCTGGCCAACCACTCGCTCAGAGAGGAGATCCTCTAGTCGGGCTAGGCGATCTCGCTCCTCCTCCAACATCCTCGCTACCGGGATACCAGTCCAACGGGAGACAACACCCGCAATATCCTCGGCATCGACCTCTTCCTTCAAGAACTGGCTACCCTCCTGCAGACGAGCTAGACGCTCTTCCGCACCGGCCAACTCCTGCTCGAGAGTGGGTATCTCTCCATATTGGATCTCAGCTGCCCTCCCGAGATCACCATCCCGCGTAGCTCGCTCCGCATCGATCCGGAGCTGATCGATCTCTTCCTTGATCTCCCGAATCCGGCCGATCGCGACCTTCTCGGCCTGCCACCTCGTCTTCATCTCACCCGAACGAGCGCGCAACTCCTCGAGCTCGGCCTCTATCCCCTCCCTCCGCTCGACCGCCTCTGGATCCTCCTCACTAGCGAGCGCAGTGCGCTCGATCTCCAACTGTGTGATCCTGCGCTCTACCTCATCGATCTCCTGAGGCATCGAATCGATCTCGATCCGCAGACGGGAGGCGGCCTCATCGATCAGATCGATCGCCTTGTCAGGGAGGAAACGGCCACCCACATAGCGGTCGGAGAGGCGAGCTGCGGCCACGAGCGCACCATCAGTGATCCGAACACCATGATGGACCTCATAACGCTCCTTCAGACCTCGGAGTATCGCGACCGTCGCTTCTACACTCGGTTCACCGACATATACCGGCTGAAAACGTCGCTCCAGAGCAGCGTCCTTCTCTATATGCTGGCGGTACTCATCGAGGGTCGTCGCACCGACGACGCGTAACTCACCGCGCGCTAGAGCAGGTTTCAACATATTGCTCGCATCGACCGAGCCCTCCGCCGCCCCAGCACCAACGATCGTGTGTAACTCGTCGATGAAGACGATATATCTCCCCTCCGCCTCCGTAATCTCCTTGAGGACCGCCTTCAGACGCTCCTCGAACTCGCCACGGTACTTCGAGCCCGCGACCATCGCACCGATATCGAGTGAGACCAGCCTCTTCTCACGGAGAGACTCCGGGACATCACCATCGACGATACGCTGAGCGAGCCCCTCTACGATCGCAGTCTTACCTACACCAGGCTCACCTATCAGGACGGGATTGTTCTTCGTCCTACGGCTCAACACCTGCATGATCCGGCGGACCTCTTCATCCCGACCGATCACAGGATCTAGCCTGCCCGCACGAGCAAGGTCAGTCAGATCACGGCTGAAACGCTCTAGAGCACGGTACTTCTCCTCAGGACTCTGATCCGATACCCGATGAGGACCACGGACCGAACGCAATGCTTCCAAGAGCGCATCATGGCTCGCACCATCACCAACTAGGAGGCTACCAGCACTCGACCCTCGCTGCGAGACTAGAGCAAGGAGGAGATGCTCGACCGATATATAATCATCACCGAGAGAACGAGCCTCAGAGTCAGCCAGCTCGAAGATCTGGTTCAACTCCCTGCTCGGAGATGGTTGTACCCCACCACTCTGCCGGGGGAGACGGTCGAGTGCAGCCTCTAACGAGTCACGCAGTCGTCCCTCATCCACACCTACCTTGCGCAAGACCTCCAAGACGATCGTATCCTCCTGGCTCAGGAGGGCATCAAGGAGATGTAGATCCTCGAGTGATGGATTACCACGACGCTGCGCCTCCAGGACCGCACCCTGGATCGCCTCACCAGCCTTGATCGTCAGCCTATCGAAATTCAGCACCCTCACCTACCTCTTCTGATCGGCTTACACCAGACGATATCTCTTACCCAGCCCGGTACCGCACGGGTTCGCTTACCCCTGGGGGCAATCGCCATGCCCCGCAACCCTGCCAGATTGGCAGCTGGGGAAGAGGGGGGGCGTAGCAAAAAAGAGGTAGGGACACCTCTCTGGCATCCCTACCCCAAGGATCTGGGGAGCCGATCCGCCCCCTGTAGTCCTTACCGCCCTCTGTCTAGAGCTTTGGCCCGATCATGAGCGCATTCATATAGAGCTGGAAGGTACCATACCAGAAGTGCCTGAATACAGGATCATCGGTGAAGAGGATCGCCTTCCCCCTCCCTAGTCGGCGCAGGGCGATAGCCGAGCCTTTCTCGAGGTACTCGAGGTTCTCCTCACTGATCACCCCACTGGCCTTCTCGAGCTCACCGGGGAAGTATGCCACTGTCTCGTATGCAGGATCGGGCTCGAAGACGCCCCCTCCGGTATGGAGTTGGAAGAGACGATCTGGCTGACCATCTACCCCGGCGCCGAAAGAGATCGGGTGTGCGGCATCGAGATTGAGCGAGAAGATCGTCCCTGGGATCTGCTGCTCCCATCTGGTGAGTTCCCGGGCCTTCCTTCCCCTGAGTGCACTCTCGACTGGGTCGTCATCATTGTCTCGGCTCCTGAGTTCGATCCCCGCGATCGGGCCCGCGGTCGCCCGGGCACCCCCAGCGACGGCGATGAGAGTCCCTCCTCCTCTGACCCAGTCGTTGATCTGCGCGATCTCTCTCTCTCCGAGTGAGGCCCCTCTGCCGAGGTCAGGTATGACGAGGATATCATAGTCCTGGAGGGAGACCGCCCCAAGCCGAGCTAATGGGATCGCGTCGAAGGGTAGCCCGACCGTCCTCTCGAGGAAGAACCAGTGTGCGCCATATGAGGTGGCCGAGACGCCCTCCCCATTCAAGACCGCTACCCTGGGGAGTTGGAGATCATAGGCATCGTTGGACCCAAGATCGATACCACTCTCCGAGAAGCCAGTCGAGACAGGGGTTACCCGTCCCGCAAGGCCGCTCTCCTCGAGCTTGTCGACCAGGCCTGGGTTGTTCAACCTAGGGATGAAGACCGTGCCGCGGGGCCACTCCTTACCCTCGAGGGTGAACTCACCATCCATCACCCTGGCCATCCCTCCCTGCAGGAGGAAGGAGACGACCTCGGGCCAGATATCGAAGCTCGGCTCGATGAGAAAGCCATAGGCGTTACTCATCTCGCTCCCCAGTACGCCCCCACTCGGTGCGGCGACAACACTGGTCGTGGCGAGATCCTCGACGACCTCCCAGCCAGCATCTGGGACCCGATCAGCACTATGTGCCTCGACGCCATACGCATAGGGCAATGACCAGGCGCTCAGATCGTAAGAGAAAGTCGCATCGAGGAAGACCTCAGGCTGCAGGAGTGCAGCGGCAAGCCTCCCCCTCGACTGGCGAGCAGGGACGCGGTAGGTGCCTGCTGGGAACTCGGACCTACCCTCGAAGCCATAGTGGGGCTCTGACCGAGCCCGGAAGGTCCGGCTAGCCTCCTCGACCCTGATCCCCTGACCCCGGAGGTGTTCGACGAGCGCATCGACCCGTGCCCGGTTCTCGCCGGGTACGAGGAGGACATCGGGGGTATCCTCGCCGATGGTCCGATGGAACTCAGCGAACCCGAGTAGGAGTTCTGTCTTCCGAGTAGCTGCCACCCGTGCGGTAGCGAGCCCTGAGGTCCGGTGTCCCTCTGCCCGGTGGCGGAGGGTGAGGATCGTACCATCCTCTCGCTCGAACGCGAGGCCCGCACGACCACCACCAGACTGCTCGTAGGTCATCCCGATCGCACCGAGGAGGCTCGGCCAACTATCACCATATCCTGGATAGAAGAGATCGAAGACCTGACCGGTATAGTAGGCCCATCCCCTCTCATCGAAGGCGCGCGCATTTGCCTCGCCGATGATCTTGCCCCACTTCAATGTGTGCTCCGGGTAGATCGGGCTGATCGGCTTCGCGGCCGGGAAGAAGAAATATGTCGAGTTGGGGCTCATCTCATGGAAATCGATATGTACCTGTGGGGTCCATCTCCCCCAGGTCGCGATCCTGGCCTTACTCTCCGGCTGAGAGATCCAGGCCCAGTCACGGTTCAGATCGAAGAGATAATGATTGAAACGCCCCCCCGGCCAGGGCTCCCAATGCTCAGCCGCATTCGGATTAGGGTTCGGCTCGAGGCCGACCATCTGGTTGTACCAGTTTACATACCGATCCCTACCATCTGGGTTGACCGCAGGATCGATGATCACGATCGCTGAGTCGAGGACACCCGCGGCGAGTCCAGAGCCGCGGATGAGGTCCCAGGCAGTCCAGAGGGATGCCTCACTCGATGAGGATTCATTCCCATGGATACCATAGCTGAAGTAGAGGATCGCTGGGTTAGACTCCGCGATCTCGCGTGCCCGGGCGAGACTCGTCGTCGGCTCTGCCAACTCACGATTCAGATCGAGGATCTCATCTAGACGAGAGAGGTAGTCCTCACGCCCGATCACGACCTGGAGGAGGGGTCGCCCCTCGATCGTCTCGCCATATCGCTCGATTCGGACCATCGGGGTATGCTCAGCTAGCGCCTCGAAATATCGGACGACGCCTCGATGGTCAGTGAACTTCTCCCCGAGCTCATGACCTAGGACCTCGGCGGGAGATGGAACACTCACACTGGCACTGCCCTGCGCCATCAGCAGCTGCGCAGGGATCATGACCAGTAGCGCACTGGCGATGATCAGACGTTGCAGAACTCCCTTCAGATGCATTCGACTACCTCTATCATAATGTTGAGGGTTTGGGGAAATGGAGCGGAACATATTACATTGTACCCGGTAACGCAATCGTCTAGGGCCGTCGACTCTGCAATTTAGAATTGACAATCAGAGCGTCGGCCCATACGCTTCCGCCATCTGCCCAATGGAGACCCCTCACCAGGAGGTGCCGTATGTCGACGAAGGCCGATCCCACGGAGAGCCCACAGGCTGGTCTCCCCAGAGAAGCCTACGAGATCAGACCGGGCGAGGAGTATAGACCATACATCCCCGCCGACCGCGAGATCCCGGAGATGACGATCAAGGCGATCATCTTTGGGATCCTCATCGGGATCGTCTTCGGAGCGGCCAATGCCTACCTCGGGCTCCGCGTAGGGATGACAGTCAGTGCCTCGATCCCCGCGGCCGTGATGGCGATCGTCCTCTTCCGTATCCTCCGCGGCGGAACCGTGCTGGAGACGAATATCGTCCAGACGATCGGATCTGCCGGCGAATCAGTCGCCGCTGGGGTCATCTTCACCATACCTGCCCTCTTCATCTGGCAGCAGACCGATCCTGCGATCAGGGTCGACCTCGTCGAGATCTCGGTCCTCGCCCTCTTCGGTGGCCTCCTCGGCGTCCTCTTCATGATACCACTCCGACGCTTCCTCATCGTCAGAGAGCATGGTACACTCCCCTACCCCGAGGGCCTCGCGACAGCCGAGGTACAGGTCGCTGGAGAGACGGGGGGTAAGAAGGGACGCCTCGTCTTCTCCGGCCTCGGGATCGGGGCGCTCTACCAACTCCTGGCCAATGGGAGGGGACTCAGTCTCTGGCCTGACGAGCCCTCGCAGAGATTGCCCGCAAAGGCTGAGATCGGGGGATCTTTTACCCCAGAGCTCCTCGGAGTCGGATTCATCGTCGGACCAAGGATCGCGGCGCTGATCTTCGGGGGTGGTGCACTCGCCTGGTTGGTCCTCATCCCGGTAATCAACCTCTGGGCAGGTGACCAGGTCATCTTCCCTGGCAGGGTACCGGTCAGCGCAATGGAGCCAGGGGACATCTGGAGTGACTACATTCGTTATATCGGGGCCGGTGCAGTCGGGTTCGGGGGGATCATTACCCTCATCAAGAGCCTTCCCACTATCTGGGAATCCTTCCGCCAGGGGATCGCTGAGATAGGAACCGCGCGGGAGGAGGAATCCGTGCCCCGTACCGAGAGGGATATCCCCTTCAAGTGGGTGATCGGGGGAGCACTCGTCGCCGCACTCGCCCTCTGGCTCTGGCCAGGTGTGCCAGTCACACTGCCGGCGGCGATCCTGCTCGTCATCTTCTCCTTTTTCTTCGTGACCGTATCATCGAGGATCGTCGGGCTCGTCGGCTCTAGCTCCAATCCTGTCTCCGGGATGACGATCGCGACCCTACTCCTGACCGCGCTGATCTTCGTCGGGCTCGGACTCGCAGATCAACCCGGTGCCAAGGTCACCGTCCTGACAGTCGGAGCTATCGTCTGTATCGCCGCCGCTGTCGCCGGGGATACCTCCCAGGACCTCAAGGCTGGATTCCTCCTCGGCGCCACGCCATGGAAGCAACAGGTTGGCGAGATGATCGGTGTCCTCACTAGTGCAGTCGTGATGGGTGGGACCCTGATCCTCCTGCACCGCTCTTATGGGATCGGTGTAGAGGGTGGCTTGGCAGCTCCCCAGGCGACCCTGATGAGCCTCGTCATCGATGGCGTCCTCTCACAGAACCTCCCCTGGACCTTCGTCATCATAGGGATGGCACTCGCCGCGATCGTCGAACTGGGACTCAAACTCCCCTCACTCGCCTTCGCAGTCGGAGTCTACCTACCGATCTCACTCTCGACACCGATTATGGTCGGAGGAATCATCCGCTGGCTGATCGAGAGACACGATAGCCCCGATGTAGGCGACCAGAGAGAAGCAGGGGTCATCTTCTCGAGTGGACTAGTCGGGGGCGCGGCCCTGCTCGGGGTGATCATCGCGATCGCAATCTACTTCTTCGGACCCGAAGACTCTACGGCCACCCCCGGTTGGGTGATCGGACACGAGTGGCTCGGTGGACTTGGCAATCTCGTCGGGACAGCCGCCTTCGTGGTCCTATGCTATATCCTCTACCGGATCTCCAAGGGAGCTAAAGTAGGATGAGGCTAGGAGCGGAGATCGATGAGGTAGTGCGGGGAGGGAGGACGGAGGGCGCGAGCTGCGGGGGCCAGCCCCTCAGACGTACCCGGCGCAGGAGCTTAGCCATAATCCTGATCACCCTCCTCACTATCATAGGGTGTGGAGGGGAGAGTAAGGGGACCCAGTCGACTACTGCGATCAGTGACGATGAGTTCATCGAGATCTACCTCGAGCTCAGAGAGGCTGCTGTGGAGGCCGACTCAGACTCGACGAAGGAGTTCGCCGAACTGCGCGACGAGATCCTAGAACGATATGAGATCGAACCCGATGACCTCTTCCACTTCATCGACCAGAAGGCGTCGGATCTCGAAGGACTCTCATTGGTCTGGGACTCGATCTACCAGAGGATGAAGGAACGAAGGGGAGGGATCGACAGCTGACCCCCTGTTCTCCTGTTCTCCTGTCTCCCCCTTGCAATCCTGTTCTCCTGTCTATCCCCTGCAATCCTGTTCTCCTGTCTATCCCCTGCAATCCTGTTCTCCTGTCTATCCCCTGCAATCCTGTTCTCCTGTCTATCCCCCTACAACCCTGTTCTCCTGTCTCCTGGCGTAGAGATTGCACCTCGAATCGACGGGAGCGGCCAATCTGGCCACCTGGGAAAAGGCAAAGCTAGGGAGCGTTACAGCCGTGTTGGAACATGTCTACGGCGAGTGTACCGGCAACTGGCGGCTGATTGGGACAGGAGAGACCCGTTCAATCCGGTGTGATAGGTGTGACGCACAATTCGCCGCGTCCCCGGAGAACCGGCTAGCCGCTATCGACGAGAACTACGCTGGTATCTATCTGAGGCGGCTCACCTCCGAGGGCGCCTCACAGATCGACTCCGATCGCGATGCTGCCTGATACGGAGCCCCTTCCTCCGACCAGACTTCGTGGTCCACACCCACGGGGTCTGGGCCCACCCTCCCCCATGATCACTCCCACTCGATCGTGGCGGGGGGCTTTGAGCTCACATCGTAGGCAACACGGTTCACTCCTTCGACCTCCTTGATGATCCTCGTCGAGATCCGCCGCAAGACATCATCTGGGAAGGCGAACCAATCGGCCGTAGTACCATCCCTACTCGTGACGGCACGGAGTGCCACGACATTCTCATAGGTACGCTGGTCGCCCGAGAAACCGACACTCCTGATCGGGAGGAGGACGGCGAAGGCTTGCCAGATCTGATCGTAGAGCCCAGCCGCCCTGATCTCTTCGAGGTAGAGCGCATCGACCTCTCGGAGTACTGCAGTCCGTTCCTCTGTGACCTCCCCCATGATCCTGATCGCGAGACCAGGACCAGGGAAGGGATGCCGCCCGATCATCTCCTCTGGTAGGCCTAGTTCACGACCAACCTCCCTCACCTCATCCTTGAAGAGTTCACGGAGGGGCTCGACCAACTCGAAGGAAAGATCGTCGGGCAGACCACCGACATTGTGGTGAGACTTGATAGCGGCCGTCCCATCGGCACTCGCCAGGGATTCCATCACATCGGGGTAGAGGGTCCCCTGAACGAGGAAGCTAGGCTCGCCGTCGAGCTCCCTTGCCGCGCCCTCGAAGACGCGGATGAAGGTCTCGCCGATACCCTTCCTCTTCGCCTCCGGGTCCTCTACCCCCCTCAAGACCTCGAAGAACTGCGCCGACGCGTCCACGACGACGAGCTCTATACCAAGATGGCGGCGGAAGGTCTCCTCTACCCCCTCCCGTTCATTCTTCCGCATCAGACCATTGTCAACGAAGATGCAGGTCAGCCTGTCCCCGATCGCACGATGTACTAGGGCAGCAGCGACCGCGGAGTCGACCCCACCTGAGAGGCCGCAGATCGCCTCACCATCCCCGATCTGGTCTCTGATAGCCGAGATCGCATCCTCGATGAAACGGCTGGGAGTCCAATCCGGCTCCACACCGGCGATGCTGAAGAGGAAGCTCGAAAGGAGTTCGGCACCGCGCGGTGTCTCAACCACCTCGGGGTGGAAACGGGTGCCATAGATACGACGGTCGATCGAGCCGATCGCACTTACTCTACCCGTCGTCGTACTGACCGCCAATGGAAGATATCCCTCGGGCAGGACCTCGAGTTCCGCCCCCTCCGCCATCAGGACCTGGAGCCTCTCCCCCACCTCGAAACCAGCGAAGATACCCATATCCTCCCTGACCTCGATCTCGGCCCTATCGTACTCTCCAGGTACAGATGAGACCCTCTCACCCCACCGGCCACCCGCCGCATCTACCAGGATATCGAACCCCGAACCTATCGCTAGGAGAGGGATGCCGAGTTCGAGGATCGCCGGATCCAAGGTGGGGCGAGAAGGTGTGAGATCAGCGCCACCTGAGATCACGATCGCACTCGGTGCCCACTCCCTAACCCACTCAGGAGTCACGGTCGGGGGGTGGACCTCACTATATACTCTATCCTCACGGATACGTCGTGCCAGGAGTTCTGTGAATTGGGAGCCAAGATCTAGTACTAGGATTCGGTGCCGCATCGCTCAGATCGTCTCACCCCTGATCAGGTCTTCATATGTTTCACGTCGACGGATGAGACGGGCATCCCTCCCGTCGACGAGTACTTCTGCTGGACGAGGACGCGCATTGTACTGTGAGGCCATCGAAAAACCATACGCGCCTACCGTCATGACAGCGATAAGGTCGCCCTCACCCGGCAAGGCCAACTCGCGGTCGAGGGCGAGGAAGTCGCCAGTCTCGCAGACGGGACCAACGATATCGACTCGGGCCTCACGCCCGCCCGTAGCATCTCCGACCAGGACCACCTCATGGTACCCGTCGTAGAGGCTAGGACGGAGGAGATCGTTCATCCCAGTATCGGTGATGACGAAGGTCTTCTCACCCATCTCCTTGACTGTAACCACACTCGTCAGGAGTGCCCCACTCGGGCCGACGATATACCTGCCTGGCTCGAGTACGAGCCGGAGCCCACGCCCCACGATGAGTGGGAGGATCACCTCAGCGAACTCAGCGGCGCTGGCGACCTCCTCCCCCCCATATGAGATCCCATACCCTCCACCGATATCGAGGTACTCCAGCTCGATCCCCCTCTCGGACAACTCCGTAACGAGTTCGAGGAGGTGGAGGAGAGAGAGACGGTAGGGCTCTACCTCACCGATCTGACTCCCTATATGGGCCGCGATACCCCGGACCTCGATGCCAGGTAGTCGGCGCGCCTCCTCGTAAAGGGGGAGCACTAGCTCGTTCGGGACACCAAATTTGCTCGTGCGGTGGCCGGTACGAGTGTACTCATGTGGTGTCGGGGTCTCGATATCAGGATTCACGCGGATAGCCACCGGTGCCCGGACGCCGAGCCCCTCGGCGAGTCGTGAGAGGAGTCTCAACTCCGACTCACTCTCGACATTGAAGCCATAGATCCCCGCTTCGAGGGCGGCACGAAGCTCTGGCTCGGTCTTGCCCACCCCACTGAAGACGATCCTCTCTGGGGCGATCCCACCCCGCAACGCCCGGAAGAGCTCGCCGCCACTGACTATATCGGCGCCCGCACCCTCACCAGCGAGGGTTGCGAGGATACCAAGACTCCCATTCGCCTTTACCGAGTAGGCGATCAGGGGATCGGCTGCCTCGAAGGCACTATTGAACTCTCGGTACCGCTCGACGATCGACCGTCGACTATAGACATAGAGCGGTGTCCCGAACTCGGCGCCCAACTCGGCGAGGCTGACCCCCTCGCAGTAGAGTTCCTGACCGACCCGGTGGAAGATCTGCTGACTACTCAGTACGAGCGCGCCCAAACCGCCTCCTCGATAGAGGTACCGCCACAGGCGATGCACCGGTCTGGCTCTGTCGGGCTCCTGAACTCCTCGAAGGGGAGGACGCGGATCGTCGCCTTCGTCTCCTCTTGTACCCGCTCCTCACACTCCTCTGAACCACACCAGCCCGCATAGACGAAGCCTCCGGGCCCAGCCATTATCTCCTTGAACTCCCCGTAGTCATCGACCCCACGGTACGAGTTCTCTTCTCGCCTCTCGATCGCGGCCGCAAGCATTGCCGACTGGATCTCATCGAGGAGACCTGGTATCGCTACGATGCCCTCAGCCTCGGCGAGAGAGATCTTCGGTTCTTGGCCAGCGGGAGGACGACGCATCACTACTACGAACTCGCCCCTCTTCACATCTCTCGGTCCGATCTCGAGCCGGAGGGGCACACCCTTTCTCTCCCATTCATAGAACTTCGCCCCCGGCGTCATATTCTCCCGGTCGTCGATATGAATCCGGAGGCCCGCCGCGCGGAGCTGATCACTGACCCGGTCAGCGACCTCTAGGACCGTCGTCCTCTCCTCACTCGTACGTGAGATCGGTACGACCACGACCTGGTAAGGCGCGAGTCGGGGTGGGACGACGACACCGAGATCATCTCCATGCGTCATGATCAATCCACCGATCAGACGGGTCGAGACACCCCAAGAGGTGTTCCAAGCATAGGCCTCGCCCCCATCCTCCGTCTGGTAGCGAAGATCGAACTGACGGGCGAAATTCTGACCCAGGTTGTGTGAGGTACCCGCCTGCAGGGCCCGATTGTCCTGCATCATCGCCTCACAGGAGTAGGTCCTGACCGCCCCGGCAAAACGCTCCGAATCGCTCTTACGCCCAAGGACAGGTGGCATCGCCATCCACTCATCCATGAAGGTCCGGTAGACGCCGAGCATCTTCAGGGCCTCCTCCTCCGCCTCCGCCTCAGTCGCATGTGCCGTATGACCCTCCTGCCAGAGGAACTCAGAGGTGCGAAGGAAGAGACGAGTCCGCATCTCCCACCGGACGACATTCGCCCACTGGTTGATCAGGACGGGGAGGTCACGGTAACTCTGGACCCACTTCGCAAACATCGAGTAGATGATCGTCTCAGAGGTCGGTCGGATCACGAGGGGCTCCTCGAGTTCCCGTCCTCCAGCATGGGTCACGACTGCGACCTCGGGCGCGAAACCCTCGACATGCTCCTTCTCTCGCTCGATGAAACCCTGGGGGATCAGAAGAGGAAAGTAGGCATTCTGGTGGCCCGTCGCCTTGAACTTATCATCGAGGGCACGCTGCATATTCTCCCAGATCGCATAGCCGAATGGACGGATCACCATACTGCCGCGTACCGGAGAGTAGTCGGCGAGCTCGGCCCGCAAGACGACCTCGTTGTACCAAGCGCTGAAATCCTCGGCCCGTGGTGTCAGTCCCTTCTCATCCGCCATCCTTCTACCATCCCCTCCCCGATTCGGGTGATCTACTCATCGACAGAGCCAACCCCATCATCCCGGCGGCCCCGCCTGATACGTTTCCAAATAGCTCCCCCCGCCATCCCGACCAAAGGCACGATCAGGACGACGAGGGTGAGTATCAACCATGTCTCCAGGAAGGGGAGACCAGAGCGCGAGACGAGCCAAGCGACCGCCGCCGAGCCGATTGCTGCGATAGCGATCGCCAACCCGATGAACCCTAGGGTATAGTACGTCGCTCGCCTGACGATTCGGCGTCGGACCACTCGTGCTTCCTCTAGCTTATCGGTCTCCCCCTTCATCTGCACCTCAGGAGATCAATGATCCTAGCTCGACAGTCCGCTCGATACCAGAATCCATCTCCCGCACCACTACCTCACCTCGTGCGACCTCATCCGGCCCCAGGATCACTACCCGCGCGGCACCTCTGGCATCGGCATCCCTGAACTGACGCCCCACCCCGATAGGACGGAGCCCATATCCCACAGAGTACCCTGCCCGCCTGAGATCGTGCCCAAGCTCGAGGAGTAGCCTGCGCTCCTCGGGCCGTACCGCGATCAGGTAATAATCGAGGTGCGGTGAGTACTCGGGGAGCAGTCCACGGTCGGCCAGGAGTTCACCGATCACGACGTCGCCCATCCCGAACCCGACACCAGAGAGATCGGCACCCGATACCGCACGGAGGAGATCATCATAACGACCACCACCACAGACTGCACGGAGCTCACCTGCACGATCGAAGATCTCGAAGACTATCCCAGTATAGTAGGCCAACCCACGGACGATCGTCGGATCGAAACGAGCATAGTCGCCGAATCCCAGAGCCTCGAGGTCCTCGAAGTAATCGGTCAGACGGTCGAGTTCCTCGCCTAGCCCCTCTACACCCCTGTAGGCGGCCGCGAACTCTTCAAAACCCTCATGCTCGAAGATCCCGAAGATCTTGCCAACCGTCTCCTCATCGAGACCCGCTTCAGCATAGAGCCGCTCCCGTGTCCTCTCCTCCTCCTCCCGTCCGAGCTTATCGACGATCGAATAGACGACCCCGAGCCGGCCGAGGGGTACACCCCAGTGGAGTAGCAACCTCTCTAAGAGACGACGGTCATTGATCCTAGCCTCCACCTCGGTCGCGTCCAGACCGAGTAGTTCTAAGGCAGTCAGTGCGACCGCGAGGACCTCGGCATCGGCAAGGACAGCCCCTTCTCCTAGGATATCGACATTCCACTGAAAATGCTCGCGGAGTCGGCCCCGCTGCGTCCTCTCATACCTGAAGAGCTGCGGTATAGAGAACCATCTGATCGGCTTACGCAAGGCCGATGCACGAGCACCTGCCATCCGGGCGAGGGTCGGTGTCATCTCGGGCCGAAGCGCGACCTCACGGCCCCCCTTGTCAGTGAAGTTGTAGAGTTGACCGACGATCTCCTCGCCACTCTTCTCTGTGTAGAGTTCTAGTGGCTCTAGAGGGGGACCATCGTACTCTTCGAAACCAAAACGGTGCGCGGCCTCTCGCCACGCCCCGAATATCTTGGAACGGACCGCGAGATCTCCTGGATAGAAATCTCGGAACCCCGGTAGACTCGATCTTTTGCTCATAACGGCGAATTTAGATACCTACGATAGCTGGCGGCAAGGCTGGATCCACACCATAGGGTGCCCGGCCGAGGAGGGCTAGAGCATCACCTACCGTATGGAAAGATCCTGTGACGAGGGTCGTCCCCCCCTCCCTCTCTCCCCTGGCAGAGGCCTCAGCAAGAGCAGACCCGAGTTCGGTGATCACCTCGACCCTCTCTGAGGGGAACTGGGTACGTACCTCCCATGGATCCCAAGCCCTATCTCCAGGTGCGGAGACTGGTCTCGTCAAGATCAGATGATCGACAAAGTCGAGGAGGTACTCGACCATCACCGCCCACTCCTTGTCCTTCAAGATCCCGATCACAGCCCTCAGGGGGCGGGGCAAGGGAAGATCGAACAAGGTCTTTCTCAGAGCAGCGAGCCCCTCTCGGTTGTGAGCGACATCGAAGATCCAGTCGAGCCCATCTATCCTCTCCCACTCTACCCGTCCAGGTAGACGGGTGAGTGCGAGACCCTCCTCTATCTGGGAGGGATCAGGCCTCTCGGCAGGATCGAGTAACGAGAGGGCGCCAAGGGCGAGTCCAACATTATCTGCCTGATGATGACCAAGGAGTGGGGTACGGAGGGCCAACTCACCCCAGAGATCGGTCTGGAGCGTAAAGGTCGTCCCCCACTCGGAGAGAACGAGATCGTTCACCCCCCCCCGATCGAACTGGTAGAAGGGGGCACCCACTCGATCTGCATACCCACCGAGGATCGCGATGGCCCTCGGATCGAGTGCCCCAGTTATGACTGGAACCCCGGGCTTGATGATCCCAGCCTTCTCTCGGCTGATCGTCTCTAGATCTGGCCCGAGTAGATCGAGGTGATCGAGACCGACATTGGTAATGACCACGACCTCGGGGTCGATCAGATTCGTCGAGTCGAGCCTGCCCCCGAGCCCGACCTCGACTACCGCGATCTCGACCCCCTCACGGGCGAAGATGTCGAAGGCGATCGCAGTGGTGGCCTCGAAGAAAGAGGCGCCCCTCTCCTCTATCTCGGGCCAGAGGCGCTCTGCCGCCCCGATGACTGCCTCCTCCCCTACCGCCCCCCCATCGATCTGTATCCTCTCTCTAAAGGTGCAGAGGTGAGGCGAGGTATAGAGCCCGACCCTCTTACCACTCGCCTGGAGGATCGAAGCGAGGGTAGCCGAGACCGAGCCCTTACCATTGGTGCCCCCGATATGGATCGAGCGGAAACGCTGGTGAGGATCACCTACCGAGCCGAGGAGGGCCTCAGTCCTCTCTAGCCCCCAGCGGACCCCACCACTCAATCGCGGGAAGAGACCGCCGATCAGTTCGGCGTATCGCACTACTCCCCACCCGATCCGGCTGTCGTTGTGCTCCCACGGACACGGGCACCATCATCTTCATGCTCCACGACCTCGGGGAGCCCCAACATATGGCGGAGATGACGCGCGATCGTCCTCTTCAAATCCCTCCGGTCGACGATCTGGTCGACCATCCCATGTTCGAGCAAGAACTCCGAACGCTGAAAGCCCTCTGGGAGCTCTTGCTTGATCGTCTGCTCGATGACACGGGGTCCGGCGAATCCGATCAGGGCACCTGGCTCAGCTAGGTTCAGATCGCCCAACATCGCGTAGGATGCGGTTACCCCACCAGTCGTAGGATCGGTCAGGACCGAGATATACGGGACCGCTGCTTCATGTAGCTGAGCCAGGACGGCAGAGGTCTTAGCCATCTGCATCAGGGAGAGGATACCCTCCATCATCCGGGCACCACCCGATGCACTCACAATGATCAGGGGCTCCTCCTCCTCGAGGGCACGGAGTCCGAGGCGGGCGATCTTCTCGCCGACTACTGAGCCCATACTCCCCCCGATGAAGGCGAAGTTCATCACCCCCAAAGCAACGGGTATACCCTCCAGCTCACCACGTACCGTCCTCACCGCGTCACCAGGTCCAGCCCTCTCCTCTGCTGCCTCTAACCTCTCCGGATAGGGCTTCCGATCAGTGAACCCTAGGGGGTCGGCACTCCGTAACTCAGTGCCGAGCTCCTCGTAGACGCCATCGTCTAGGAGGATACGGAGGTATGATTCCGCATCGATGCGGAGATGGTAGGAGCACGAGGGACAGACATTGTGGTTCTGTTCCAGGCGCACCCGGTATAAGATCTCATCACAGCGTGGACACTTGTCGAAGACATCGGCAGGGAGATCTCGCCGCTCCCCAGCCTGTAGCCGCTTCTTGGGCTTCCTGAACCAGGTCATCTAGACCTTCCCTTGTTCAACCGCGATCCGTTGGACTACCCCGAGGCCGATATAGGCCGCCAGGAGGAACGAACCGCCATAACTCAAGAATGGGAGAGGGATACCCGTGATGGGCATCACTCCCGCAGTCATCCCGATATTGACGAGCACATGGGCAAACCAAGCGCCGAAGATACCAAATACTACGATCCCAGCAAAGGGGTCACTACAACGCTCGGCTATCCGAACGAGACGCCAGAGTATCAGGCCGAAGACCAATAATACCCCAAAGGTGCCGATAAAGCCGAACTCCTCACCAACGACACTGAAGATGAAATCCGTGTGCTGCTCCGGAAGGAAAGCCAACCTCTTCTGTGTCCCCAGGGTGAATCCCTTACCAAAGAGTCCACCACTCCCGATCGCGACCCTCGACTGAATCACATGCCAACCCGCCCCCCGGGGATCGATCGAGGGGTCGAGGAAGACCAACAACCTATTCTTCTGATACTGAGCCAATTTGTTCCACAGAGGAATCGCAATCGCCCCAGCCGTCAGGTTCGCTACCAAGACCGTGACTCCCTCCCAGATATAGGTCCGGTAGAGATAGAGAAAGGCGAGGAGGAGCGCCATATAGATCGCGAAGGGGACTGTCGCGAAGGAGAGAAAGAGCCCTACCACCGGGCTCATGAGCAAGAAGATCATTCCGACCGGCGCGCCCGACCAATAGAGGGTGACCAGGAGGATCGAACAGTAGACGAGCGCAGTACCCAGATCGGGTTGCATCGCCACCAATAACATCGGGAGCGCAACGATAGCGACTGGTGGGACCAGCTTCCAGATCGTGCGTGGCGGCTCCCGCCAGTTCCCCATCACGCGCGCCAACATCAGGATGACGGCGAGATTCGCAAACTGGGAGGGCTGGAACATGATCGGACCCAAGGTCAGCCAACTCCTCGTGCCCCGCGCCGTGCCAAATCCCTGGCCGATCACGAGAGTGACCACTAGGACCAGGATACTGACAATATAAGCGGGCACAGTGATCCACTCGAACCACCTGGTCGGGATCCGCTGTACTATGAGGAGGGCGATTACCGAGATTCCAAGCCAGGCGAGCTGCATCTGCCAGAGGTCCTGGAGACGGACCGTCGGGACATCGAGTTGGCCCGCAGAGTAAACCATCGCCACCCCAAAGAGAGAGAGGAGGATGACGAGCAGGGCGAGGAAGGGATCGCCGAGACCCGCACGGAAACGTCCATTCATTCAGTCCACCCCCAGGGCGCAGGCTTACCGACCATGAGATGTTCACGCAGCGTCTGGACCGAGTCGACCGGGAGTCCGTACTTCCGCCGAAGATAATAATCTGCCGTCTTCGCTACATACTGGGCGACCGATGAGCCACTTTCACCAAACTCCACTACCGCTGCGATAGCTATCTCTGGGTCACCACCATGCGGCCCCGCCAGGGCAGCAAACCAGCCATGGTCCTTCCCATGAGGATTCTGCGAGGTCCCCGTCTTCCCCATCAGATCCCAATACTCCAACGACGCAAGGTGTGCTGTCCCACCAGGTGCCGTCACCCCGCGCAGACCCTCCCGGAGGAGCTCGAGATGTTCTGGTGAGATATCTAAATCGATTCCCCCCTCACTCGGGGCAGATCGGACGAGACGGGGTGCGGGGACACTCCCATCCCCGCCTAGCGCCGCGAAGAGCTGGGCCATCTTTAGAGGCGTCTGATCATTCGCACCCTGGCCTATCGCAAGGCTCAAGACCTCTGTCGGGGTAGGTGACCACCCGAAACGGCGACGATACCAGTCGGGACCGTCGGGGAAGTGACCACTCTGCTCTACAGGGAGGTCGATACCGGTCTTCCTCGAGAAACCGAGCCTCGTCGCTTCGGCCAGGAGCCGCTCGAGGCCGATCTTCAGGCCTAGCTGATAGAAATAGACATTACAAGAGTTCTTGATCGCCCCCACCATATCGAGGGAGCCATGCCCACTCCTATCCCAGCACCTGAAGTACCGGTTCCCATACTGCATCCCCCCACGACAGGGGATCGCCATCTCCTCCTCCGGATCGATGACACCGAGATCGAGGGCGAGTGCCGCTATGAAGACCTTGAAGGTCGAGCCTGGAGGATAGAGACCAGAGGCCGCCCGGTGTAAGAGAGGAGTGGCTGGGTCAGAGTTCAGTTCACGCCAATCATCCCGCGAGATACCACCTACGAAGAGGTTGGGATCGAAGCCTGGCTTCGAATAGAGAGCCAATACCTCACCTGTCCCAGGCTCGAGCGCGACGAGTGCGCCCCGCATCGTATCGGGAAATATCTCAGAGATCCACCTCTGCAGATCGAGGTCTAGGGTCAGGGTGATATCCTGACCTGGCACCGGATCGACTCTCGGCCGGGCCCCCAACTCGCCGATTATCCGCCCATGCGCATCGACCTCTACATAGCGAGTCCCAGATCGACCAGCGAGGACTAGCTCATATTGGCGCTCTAACCCACTCTTCCCTATCGCTTGGCCAGGGAGATACCCACTGAACTCGGGCCGGGAGAGCTCAGACTCATTGACCTCACCGACATACCCCACCAGGTGCCCGACTATCTCACCAGCGGGATAGCGTCGCTTAGGCTGCATCTCGATTACTATCCCGGGGAGGAAGAGCCGCCTCTCCTCTAGAGCTGCCAACTGGTCGAAGGTGAGATTCGAAGAGACGATGAGCGGGTTCCCAGAGGCACGATCCCGACGGGCCATCAATCCCTCGATCTGAGCCTCACTCAACTCGAGAATCGAGGCGATCCTTTCTAACTTCGCTCTGATCGAGTCACGTGGACCGGGGAGGAGGGAGAGGGCATAGCCAGGAATGTTCTCGGCGATGATCTCCCCATTCCGGTCGAAGATCGCGCCCCGGGGCGCCGGAATCGGGAGGGGACGCAGACGGTTCGCATCCGATTGCAGCGCGAAGGCGGTGTTCTTCAGGACCTGTGTCTGGAAAAAGGTGAAGGTCAGCCAGCCAAGCCCGAGGAAGAGAAAGAATAGGATAACACCTGCCCTCCGCCTACGAGCATGGAGATGGAAGAGCTCATTCTCACCAATGCCACCACCTTGTCCGCTGAAATCCCTTCCCCGAGACAATGACCTCATGACCTAGATCCACCTTCCCCCGTGAGCAACTGCTAGCCCCCTGGCTCAACGCTCACGCGCCATCAGCCGATAGATCAAGAGTAGACCCAACCCCGCGACCGCTGTATAGAACACGAATGGTAACTGCGATACGAAATCCGCCGCGCGCCACCCCATCGACGATCCGAGGATCAGGTGATAGACCAGATCATGGATCAATGTGCCTATCAGGAGATAGATGCCTACGAATAGGAGGCTGTCACCGATGAAATAATCCTTGGACCTAGAACCGAGATAACCGAGGACCGTGAGAACGATCGCATCGGCACCAAAGGCTACGAGTGATAGAGAATCACGGAGCAGGCCGAGAACGAAACCTAGACCAGCCGCGACCGGAGCACTCAGACGTCGAGCAGAGAGGAGGAGAGCAACCGTCAGAAGGTCGGGGATGACCAGACCGAGACCAAGCGCAAGGTGCAGGAAGAAATAGGCGACTACTAGGAAGACGATCAGAACCCAGAAGCGCCAAGAGGTGGCATTATTCATCTCGCCTCTTCCGGAGGAAGATCTAAATCAGCCCCCTCCTCACCCCCGGCGAGGGTGTCATCTGGCGTGTTGATATGCCAGAGGGGGGTAAGATCACCCTCCCCACCTAGATCCTTCCGAACCCCGACCAGAACATGCATCGCTGCCTCTGGACGAACCGCAGGGCGGACGAGATAACTCTTACGCCACCCCGTATCTACGTCCTCGACCCCCATGATCACCCCGAGGGGTATACCCCGGGCATAGATCGTACCGCGCCCCGTCGTCACGACCCGGGTGCCAGGCCTGATATCACTATGGAAGGGTGCACCGGTCATCGCCAAGAGATCGGCCTCCCGGAAGGCACCCCGGCGCGGCTCTACCAAACCATAGACCGAGCCATCAGCACTCATCGCACCAGCACGAAAATCAGGGTGCGACCAATCGATAGCATGTGAAGAGTGCTTGTCTACCTCCCAGACCATACCGAGGAGTCCATCTGCAGCGAGAACAGGGCTCCCAACCACGACCCCATCTTCCGAACCGATATCGATCAGGAAACTACTCTCGGAGCCCGCAATACCAAGGCGGATGACCTGGGCTGGAGTAAACCCCGGCTCCGCACGGGCACGAAGTCCCAAGAGAGCACGCAGACGCTGGTTCTCCTCACTCAGCGTAACCTGCGCTGCAACTATCGCCGCAAGAGAATCTCGCTCAGCGCGAAGCTCCAGCAGATCGACAGAACGAGCACGACGGTCGACTATCCCCGCCTGAACAGCCAGAAAGGGGCGGAGCGCAGTGCCGCGCACCACCTTCCTCAGAGGCGCCTGATGAGCAGGAGGCAAGAAGAAGAGAAAGAGACCGATTAGTAGGAACCCCGCTCCGACCGCCGCCTCGCGTCGCCGACCCTTACGCGCACCGTCGAAGTAGTCCACCACTCGGCTCAGCTCATCAGCACACTCTGGAAGCGCAACATGTCATCGAGGATACGACCAGTACCTCGAACGACACAGGATAGGGGCTCCTCATCGATGTGGATCGGGAGACTCGTCTCATGCTGCAAGAGATCGTCGAGGCTCCGTATCAATGCGCCACCACCAGTCATCACGATCCCACGATCGACGATATCAGAGGCCAACTCCGGGGGGGTGATCTCGAGAGCACGACGGACCGCATCGACTACCTGCTGGATCGGCTCCTGGATACACTCACGGATCTCCTGCGAGTGGACACGGACCGTCTTCGGGATACCACTGACCAGGTCGCGCCCCTTGACCTCCATCTCTCGCTCTTCCCCATCGGTGAAGGCCGAGCCGATCTGGATCTTGATCGCCTCCGCCGTCGGCTCCCCGATCAGGAGATTGTAATTCTTCCGCAAGAATGAGACTATCGCATTGTCGATCTCATCCCCACCAACCCGGATCGAGGTATCAGAGACGATACCACTCAGGGCGATCACAGCGATCTCTGTCGTACCACCACCGATATCGATTACCATATTCCCCGTCGGGGTGTCGACCGGTAAGCCCACACCGATCGCAGCAGCCATAGGCTCTGCTACCATGTAGACCTCCTTCGCACCAGCGGCAGCCGCACTCGAACGGACCGCACGCTTCTCCAACTCTGTGATCCCAGATGGCACCCCCACGACGACTCGGGGCTTGATCCGGAAGATCCTCTTCGAGATCACAGTACGCAAAAAATGGCGCAGCATGATCTCGGTGATATCGACATCGGCGATCACCCCATCTTTCAGGGGACGAACCGCGACGATGCCCTCGGGCGTCCTGCCCAACATCCGTTTGGCCTCTAAGCCGATCCCTTTGATCCGCTGGGTACCCCGCTCTACAGCCACCACCGATGGCTCATTCAGGACGATACCCTCACCCTTTACATAGACGAGGGTATTCGCCGTGCCGAGATCGACCGCGATATCATTGGCGGGGATTAATCTCCCCGAGTTGAACCAGCTCCAGAGCGCCATAGCTCGTATCTAAGATCCCGTCCGAGGATCAGCAAAAGGGTCTCGCCGCAACCGCCGTCACTGCCAGGGGGCAGGACCTGCGCACCTACCAAAAGGGGGATCCGAAAAAGTAACCCAGAACTGATCGTGGTGCAAGGACTTCTGCAGCCCTCGACCTACGATCTACCCGTACTCCCGAAGCCCTCTCCACCCCGTTCCGATGGGGGAAGAGTATCGACCTCCTCCCACTCGATCCTGATCAGGTGAGAGATCAAAAGTTGCGCTATCCTCTCCCCCGCCAGGATCTCCTGTGACTCCCGATCGAAATTGATGAGAGGCACACGGATCTCACCACGGTAATCATAGTCTATCGTGCCAGGCGCATTCGGCATCCCGATCCCCCGATGCAGGGCCAAGCCCGACCTTGGGCGGACCTGAGCCTCCATCCCCGGTGGTATGGCTATCGCAATCCCGGTCGGGATCAGGACTCTGCCAAGTGGGGGAATGACCACCGTCGGTCCAGCATTCCGGAGATCGACCCCGGCAGAGCCAGGTGTCGCATACTCTGGGAGGGGCCAATCTACCGGATAGTTTTCGAGCCTCTGAATCTCGATCTTCAAACTTTCCACTGCACCTACTTCTCTCCAACCACGACTAAGGGTGGTATGGACCAACTTATCAGCCCACACCACCGCCTGAGTCTAAGATCCCCTCACCCTCTTCAGAGAATCTCCTCTAGAGGGGTGTAGGGTAGATCGAAGGCCTCCGCAACCCCGGGATAGGTGACTTTGCCACGGACCACATTGAGCCCGAGAGCGAGGGGACGATCGCCCTGACAGGCCTCGAGCCAGCCCTGGTCAGCCAACTTCATCGCATAGGGGAGAGTCGCATTCGTCAGAGCGAGTGTCGCAGTGCGCGGAACCGCGCCTGGCATATTTGCAACTCCATAATGGACGATCCCATCGACCTCATAGATAGGATCATCATGCGTCGTCGGCCTGATAGTCTCGACGCAACCACCCTGATCTACGGCGACATCTACGATCACCGCCCCTGGCTGCATGACCGCGAGATCCTCACGGCTAACTAGCGTAGGCGCCTTGGCACCTGGAAGGAGGACCGCACCGATCACGAGGTCTGCTCGCGCAATATGGGTGAGGATATTGTGACGACTAGAGAAGACCTCAGTCACATTCGCCGGCATCACCTCTGAAAGGTAGCGGAGACGGGACAGAGATACATCGAGGAGGACGACATGAGCTCCAAGCCCTGCAGCTATCCGAGCCGCATTCGAGCCCACGACCCCACCCCCGATCACGACGACATTCGCCGGCTCGACACCAGGCACGCCGGGGAGGAGGACACCGCGCCCACCGAAGTAATCCTCTAGATACTTCGCACCCTGCTGGACGGAGAGCCGGCCGGCGACCTCACTCATCGGGGTCAGGAGGGGCAACTCACCAGTCGGGAGCTGGACCGTCTCATATGCCAGGGCGATCGCACCAGAGTCGATCACAGCACGGGTCAACTCCTCAGAGGCAGCAAAGTGCATGAAGGTGAAGATGACCTGGTCAGGACGCATATGGGGCCACTCTGACTCGATCGGCTCCTTCACCTTCATTATCATCTCGGCTTCCGCCCAGACCTCGGCGGCCTCCCCAACCACCTCAGCGCCAACCTCTCGGTAGAGATCGTCACTGAACCCACTCCCAGTACCAGCCTCCGACTCGACCAGTACACGGTGACCGGCGTGGATCAGGGAAGCGGCACCACCAGGGGTGAGTGCGACCCTGTTCTCATTCGCCTTTACCTCCTTCGGCACACCTACGATCATTCTCTCATCTCGAGCTGATTGTGAAAAAGGGATACTGGCCTGCACTAGGTCCCCCTAGCCCAAGCGCAGACCACCTAGTCATAGCTCCGGTCCCAACCGGAGGAGGAGTTGCCGGTCAGGATCGAAGTACTCCGCGGCGAGGGCAGCGACATCGTCGACTGTTACCGCATCGATCCGAGCAGTCAGATCGTCCAGCGTCAGAAAAGGCTCCCCTAGCAGAGCGACGCCAGCGAGACGGGTCAGTCGCGCGCCACTCGACTCCAGAGACAAGGCGAGCTGACCCTTGAGCTGTCCACGAAGATCAGCGAGCTCTTCCTCTGTCAACCCGGCCTCGGCCAACTCGCGCATCTCCTCCCTAATGACCTCTGCCGCCTTGTCCGCCCACTCGGGACGGGTGCCTAGATAGACACCGGCGACACCACCCTCACTATAGAAGGTCTGGTAGGCATAGACAGAGTAGGCGAGACCGAGCTCCTCCCGGACCCTCTGGAAGAGGCGAGAGCTCATACCCCCACCAAAACCATTTGCCAGCAAGATCATCGCATAACGGCGTGGATCGCGATGACCAAAGGTCTTCGTCCCAAAGACGAGGTGTGTCTGAGCTGAAGGACGGGGGACAGCTAACGTCCCGCCACCATTGGGCTCCGGATCTACCTGTGGAGGAATCAGTGTGATCGAGCCACACCGCGTACCCCCGAAGAGGGATTCGACCTGAGCTACCAACTCCTCATGATCGACCGCACCAGCGGCCGCGATCACGAGGTCCGACGAAAGGTAGGAGCGCTCATGGACCCGAGCCAGATCCTCGACCGTGAGAGCCGAGACGGTCGCTCGGGTTCCAAGGATACTATAACCATAGGGATGGTCACCCCAGAGCGCTCGGGAGTGCAACTCGAAGACGAGATCGTCTGGGGTGTCCTCGACTGTCGAGATCTCCTCGAGGACGACCTCCCGCTCCAATTCGAGGTCCTCCTCCCGGAGGAGGGGGGAGAGGACGAGATCGGAGAGGACATCGACAGCGAGTTCTAGATCAGCATCCCTGACCTTGGCCTGGAAGCCAGTGTGCTCGCGGGTGGTATAGGCATCGAGTGAGCCACCAACCCTCTCCAAGGCAAGGACTAGCTCGCGCGCACTCCGGCGCTGGGTGCCCTTGAAGACCATGTGCTCGAGGAGGTGGCTAACGCCCATCTCCTCTTCGGTCTCATAGACCGAGCCACTCTTGACCCAGACCCCGAGTGAGACCGACCTGACACCTGGCATCGTCTCTGTCAGGATCTTCGGACCACCTGGGAGGTCGGTCCGAGAATACCTCTCGTCCATCACTCCTGGAGTGCAGCCCTCCTCGAGAGACGTAGACGACCCTTCTCATCGATAGCCAGGAGCTTGACCCGGGCGATGTCCCCCTTCTTCACTACATCCTCGGTCCGCTCGGTCCTACCCTCTTGTAACTCAGAGATATGGACGAGCCCCTCGACACCGGGCAAGATCTCGACGAAGGCACCGAAAGTAGTCGTATTCTTGACCACTCCCTCGTAGATCTTACCTACCTCAGGGTCCTCTGCGATCGCATTGATCATCTCCTGAGCTCGGGCACTCCCCTCGGCAGAGACACTGGCGATCGTGACCAACCCCGAATCATCGATCGTGACCTCTGTCCCAGTCTCCTCCTGGATCGAACGGATCGTCTTACCCTTCGGACCGATCACCTCACCGATCTTGTCAGGATTGACCTGCATAGTCACGATCCGGGGCGCATGACGTGAGAGGTCCGAGCGGGGAGCGGCAAGGGCCTGGTCCATCACATCGAGGATATAGAGACGACCCTGCCGAGCCTGTTCCAGTGCCTCGGTGATGATATCCATCGAGAGGCCATCGATCTTGATATCCATCTGGATCGAGGTCACCCCCTCGCGGGTACCAGCGATCTTGAAGTCCATATCGCCGAGGGCATCCTCTAGACCGAGGATATCACTCAGGATCGCAACCTTATCGCCCTCCTTGATCAACCCCATCGCGACCCCCGCACAGGAGGCACGAAGTGGGACGCCCGCATCCATCAGGGCAAGGGAGGCGCCACAGACCGAAGCCATCGAGGATGAGCCATTCGACTCCAGGATATCGGAGACGACCCTGATAGTGTAGGGAAAATCATCGTACGCCGGGAGGAGTGGCTGGATCGCTCGCTCCGCCAATGCACCATGTCCAACCTCACGACGAGAGGTGCCACGTACTGGCTTCGCCTCACCGGTAGAGAAGGGCGGGAAGTTATAGTGCAGCATGAATGACTTCGATGTCTCCTGCGGAGTATCGATCGAGTCGATACGCTGCTCATCAGAGCTCGTACCCAGCGTCACAACCGCAAGGGCCTGTGTCTGACCACGGGTGAAGAGCGCAGAACCATGGGTCCTCGGCAGGAGGCCTACCTCACAGGTGATAGGACGAATCTCAGTCGGCTTCCGTCCATCAGCCCGCTCGCCCTGCTCGATGATCTGGCGGCGCATCACCGCCTTCTCCACCTCGCTCAGGACAGCCCCGACCGCCTCCTCCTGCTCAGGAAACTCCTCGGCGAGGGCGGCCGCAACCTCCTCGCGGACGAGGGCAAGGGCATCGCTACGCTCGGCCTTCTCCTTGAGGTTGATCGCCTCCATGATCCGGGTCTCGGCGACAGACTCGACACGAGTACGCAGCTCATCAGGGATCTCAGGTGCTGACCACTCCATCTCAGGGACCGAGAGATCGGCGACGAGCTCACGCTGCAGGGCGATCAGCTCCCGAACCCCATTGTGTGCGACCTGGAGCGCCTCGAGGACCTCGTCCTCAGGTACCTCGATCGCACCACCCTCTACCATCGTGATCGCATTCTCCGTCCCGGCGACGACGATATCGAGATCACTGAACTGGAGCTGCTGGAAGGTCGGGTTCATCACCCATTGACCATCTATCCTGCCGACCCGGACGGCAGCAACCGGCTCCGAGAAGGGGATCTTCGACATCATCAATGCCGCAGAGGCACCGAGGAGGCCCAGGACATCGGCGTCGTTCTCCTGATCAGCAGAGAGGACAGTGATGAAGAGCTGGGTCTCATGCATGTACCCCTCGGGGAAGAGGGGACGAATCGGACGGTCTATCAGGCGAGCGGAGAGGATCTCCTTCTCACTGGGACGACCCTCTCGCTTGATGAAGCCACCCGGGATCTTTCCTGCTGCATACGACTTCTCACGGTACTCGACCGTGAGAGGGAAGAAGGGCAGAGATGTCGGAGAGTCCTGCGCCGTGGCCGTGCAGAGCACTACCGTCTCACCATACTGTACCAAACAGGATCCATGGGCCTGACGCGCCATGCGCCCCGCCTCGAGGATCAATTGACGACCAGCGAACGTACGTTCGATCCTATGCATTGACTCTTCCCATGACTGATTCGACCTCCATCCCTACCCCTAACAAGATCAATACCGTAGACCGAGGTCCTCGATGAGACTACGATAACGATCGATATCGGTACGCCGCAGATAGTCTAGAAGACGACGGCGGCGACCTACCATCATCAAGAGCCCACGACGGCCATGATGATCCTTCTTGTGAGTACGAAAATGCTCCGTCAGCTGACTGATGCGCGCGGTCAAGAGTGCGATCTGGACCGGAGCACTGCCGCGGTCATTCGGATGGAGCTGATACTTCTTGATGATCTCTTCTTTGTCCAACACCATTTCCTAAGAGCCTCCACGAGAGTCTACGCTGATCGGGAAGCGAACTCTTCCGAAATTCGATCAACCATTAACGGTAACGCCACTCTCCATCATTCGCAAGCACCTGACTCGCGAGCGAAGAGCTCGCGGGCCCGGGCGAGGTCTTCGTGCATTGCGGCGACCAGGGCGTCTACACTCTGGTAGGCCCTGATCGGTCTGATCCTCTCGATGAAGGAGACCTCGACGGCCTCCCCATAGATGCCCAGATCGAAGTCGAGAATATGCAGCTCGACCGACCTGCTCGCCCCTGGGAAGGTGGGCCGTGGCCCGAGGTGCAGGAGTCCATCCCACACCTCACCCCTCACCCGTGCTTCGACGGCGTATACCCCATCGAGAGGCATTGACTTCATCTGATCCTCGAGCTGTATATTCGCGGTTGGGAATCCGAGTTCTCTCCCTCTTCCATCCCCCTCGATGACCCGACCTCGGAAGGAGTACCTCCTCCCGAGGTCTACTGCCGCCTCCCTCACATGCCCCTCACCCAGAGCCTCCCTGATCCTCGTAGAGGAGACTGGCCCATCCCCTAGGCTGACTGGGCCGATCACATCGGTCTCGAAACCGAGTTCCGCACCCAATGCCTGTAGCTCCTCTGCCCCCCCACTCCTCCCTCTCCCTAGCCGGTGATCGAAGCCTATGACCAGGTGCTTCAACCCTAGCCTCTCGATCAGGATCTCCTCGACGAACTCCCTAGCTGTGAGAGAGGCCAGATCTCTGGTGAAGGGTAGGAAGACCACATAGTCGAGCCCTGTTTCAGATAGGAGATCCCTCTTCTCCTCGAAGGTAGTGAGTCTGGGTGGCGCGAGTTCAGGGCGGAGGACGGCGAGTGGGTGTGGCTCGAAGGTGACGAGGACGCTCTCCCTGCTATACCGGTTCGCTCTCTCGAGGACCTCACCGATCACTGCTCGATGTCCACGATGTACTCCATCGAAGGTGCCGACCGTGACGACCGTGCCGCCCTCTCCAACGGATATCGGATCTGGGAGCCCTGCTCCGGTGATGATCTCAGCCACTCTGAAAGACCTTCCGTGCCCTGAGTGCATTCCCCTCGATCTCACCGATCGCGATCAGCTCTCCCCCCTCCGAGATGGCCAATGGTCCATCCGCGCGATAGACCGATCGGTCTATCGGAACTCGAGCTCCATGCCGGAGGGCCCGCGCGTCGGCCTCACTGACCTCTACCTCGGGGAGGTGCGCAACTGCGGCGAGGGGCGAGATCAGAGCCCCCCTCACCACCTCGGGATCATCGAGTTGAGAGACCGAGACAGCCTCACCGATATCGAAGGAGCCGATCCTCGTGCGACGCAACTCGGTGAGGTGGCCCCCGGTGCCTAGTTCCCGACCGAGGTCGCGGGCAATCGAGCGTACATAGGTCCCACTAGAGCACTCGACCTCGAAGGTGAGCTCGGGTAGATCCACCTCCAACAACTCGAGTCTCCTGATGACGACCCTGACCGGATCGAGCTCGACTACCTCTCCCCTCCTGACCCTATCGTAGGCCCTCTCGCCACCGACCCTCTTCGCGGAGTGCGCAGGGGGCACCTGGTCGATCTCCCCTAGCTGACGTTCGAGAGCCCGTTCGATCTCCTCTCGACTCAGGTCACGCCAACCCTCTGACCGCCCTACTACCGCACCTGTCAGATCTGAGCTGTCGGTCTCGATACCAAGCCTGATCCTACCCTGATAGACTTTGTCCAAGCCGACGATATACTCAGAGAGACGGGTCGCCCACCCAACAGCAAGGATGAGGAGACCGGTCGCAAAGGGATCTAGGGTACCGGTATGGCCGATCCGACGGATCCCAAATGCCTTACGGGCGATATCGACCACATCGTGTGAGGTAGGGCCAGCTGGCTTGTCGATGGGGAGGAGCCCCACAGAGCTACTCCTCATCCCCCGTCGACTCATTCGAGACATCTTCTTCACCAGGAAGACTCTCCCAGCGGTCAGGGAAGGCCTCATGCAGGAGTTGATCGATCCTCTGCGCATACTCGATACTACGATCGAGGACGAACCTCAACTCCGGTATACGACGAAGGTGGAGCCTCCGTCCCAACTCGGTACGGATGAAGGAGGCCGCGGCACGGAGCCCCTCGATACTCTCCTCCTTCTCCTCAGGACTCCCCAAGACACTGACATAGACACGAGCGACGGAGAGATCCGCCGATGTCTCGACCCCCGTGATCGTGGCCATCCCTACACGGGGGTCTCGAACCTCGCTCCGAACCAGTCCAGTGATCTCGCGTTTGAACTGCTCATTCAGTCTCTCGATCCGGCGACTGGCCATAGTTATTCTATACCCATCCTCTCGGCACACCCTAGGGGATAGAGCCGAAAAGGCGGCCCCCCAAAAGGGGTGGCCGCCACTCCATCTTCAATAGAAGGTGCGAATGGTGTCGATGATACGAGCTCCCGCCTCACCATTCACCACCTCATCCACACTACTCAGGACTGAGTCGACCTGACGACGACTAGTCCCGATCACACAGGCGGTCAACTCAGCTCGCTGCCAGAGGTCGTGGTGGCCCGTCTCGGCGACCGAGACATTGAAACGCCTCTGCAACCGGTCCTTCAGGCTCCGGACCACACGCCTCTTCTCCTTCAATGACTGGCAACCAAAGACCTCGAGGTCCCAGCCTATCACTCCAATGACCACCGTAGATTCACTCCGGTTACGGGATCATCCGAGGTGAGACTCAGCTCTCCTCTCCACCACCAGTCGAGCCAGCGAGCTTCCTAGCGACCTCCTCGACCCTATAACACTCGATCTGGTCGCCCACCTTGATATCGTTGTAACCTTCGACATTGAGCCCGCACTCGAAGCCCTCACGGACCTCGCGGACATCATCCTTGAACCTCTTCAGGCTACCTAGTGACCCCTCGTAGATCTGGATCCCATCGCGGATCACCCTCACCCGGGCACGACGCTCGATCACACCCTCGGTCACATAGCACCCAGCGACAGTCCCGACGCGTGGGACACGGAAGAGCTGACGTACCTCGGCGACACCGAGGAGGACCTCCTTCTCCTCTGGCTCGAGGAGCCCCTCCATCGCAGCCTTCACATCCTCGACCGCCTCGTAGATGACACTGTAGAGCCTGATATCGACACCCTCTCGCTGTGCGACGGCCCGGGCATCGGCGCCAGGACGAACATGGAAGCCGATGATTATCGCACCCGAAGTAGTCGCTAGGAGGACATCGGACTCATTGATCGCGCCGACACCTCGGTGGACGACCTCTACCTGGACCTCAGGGGTCGAGAGCTCCTCGAGGGAGTCGGAGAGGGCCTGGACCGACCCATCTACGTCACCCTTGATGATCAGATTCAGATTCGCTGTCTCACCCTCAGCGAGAAGCTTGCTGATATCGGTCAACTTGACCCCGCGGCCCCTGATACGGAGTTGCTTCTCCCGCTCGAGGCGCTGACGAGTCTGCGCGATACCAGCTGCCTTCTCCGCATCCATCGTGACGAGCGTATCACCGGCCTGCGGCACCCCTGAGAAGCCCAGGACCTGGGCAGGGACCGCTGGACCGACCTCATCGATCGGGTTCCCCCTCTCATCGAGGAGGGCTCGGACCCTACCATCATGCTGACCACAGACGAAGGAGTCGCCAACACGGAGGGTCCCATTGAGGACGAGGACTGTGGCGACTGGCCCCTTACCAACATCGAGCTGGGCCTCGATCACCACACCCGTCGCACTCCGATCCGGGTTCGCGGTCAGCTCCATCATCTCGGCCTGGAGGAGGACCTTCTCCATCAGGTCATCCATCCCCTGACCAGTCTTGGCACTGACCTCGGCAGAGAGGACGTCACCACCGAACTCCTCGACCATCACATCATGCTGGAGGAGCTCCTGCCTGACTCGCATCGGGTTCGCGGTAGGGAGATCCACCTTGTTGATCGCAACGACGATCGGGACACCAGCATTCTTCGCATGGCTGATAGCCTCGACCGTCTGGGGCATCACCGAGTCATCGGCGGCCACCACGAGGACGACGATATCAGTTGCCTCAGCACCCCGCGCACGCATCGCTGTAAAGGCGGCGTGACCAGGTGTATCGAGGAAGCTCATCGAACGACCATCCTCGAGGGTGACATGATAAGCACCGATATGCTGTGTGATCCCGCCAGACTCGCCGGCGATCACATTCTCCTTCCTGATATAGTCTAGGAGCGAGGTCTTACCATGGTCGACATGCCCCATCACAGTGATGACGGGGGGCCGAGGGACGAGATCCTCAGGACTATCCTCATCCTCTGCTACCTCAGCGAGCTCAGCACCATACTCCTCCTCGCGGACCGCACGGAAGCCGAACTCCTCGAGGAGGAGCTCGATCTGGTCGAAGTCTAGCCGCTGGTTGATAGTCACCATCAACCCGAGGTTCTTGAAAGCACTAGTGATGATCTCAGTCGGACTCCGGTCGATCATCTCAGCGAGTTCAGCGATCGTCAGGAACTCATTGACCCTGACCGTTACCGCCTCCTCAGCTGCTTTTCTGACCCTCTCCGCCTCACGCTCCTTCCTACCAGTCGGCTCCTCACGACGATGACGACGACGACGCCCACCAGTCCGGAGCTCAGCCATCACCCTCTGTACATTCTCCTGTACCGCCTCCTGGTCGACACGGCGCTGGCGCCTACGACGACGATCCCTCTTCCTGCGACCATCTGGGGTGAACCCCTCCGCCTTGATACGGACCTGGCCACCAGGACCAGCACTCGCCGCCGGGGGTGGTGCCGCACCGGCGGCAGGGGCCGCCGGCCTCGGTGGGAGACGAAGCCCTTCGGTCACACGACGGGGACGACGGGGCGCCTTGCGCTCCTTCTCCTCCTCCTTCTCCTCAGCTGCAGCCACCGGCTTCGGGGCCACCGGCTTCGGGGCAGGCTCCTCTTCAGCCTCCTCGACCTCCTCAGGAGCCTCCTTCTCTGCAGCCTCCTCCGCGACCTCGGCTTCTACAGCCTCAGCAGCGATCTCCTCGACCGGCTCGACCACCTCTTCCTCCTCGGCGCCCTCAGCCACAGGGGCCTCCTCGGCGGCCTCAGCAACTACTTCTTCCACCTCAGCCGGGGCCTCCGGCTCTGCTTCGACTACTGGACGGGGCGCGACAGGCTTCGGTGCAGGCCGCTCCGCAACTGGCTTGGGAACCGTCGGCTCCTCCTCGGTCTCTTCGACCTCGGCCACAGGTGGAATGGCCTCAGGGGTGTCCTCCTCCTCGACCTCCGCGACTGGGGCAGCTGGCTCAGCCTCTTCTGCGACTGGCTCCTCTTCGACGACGACAGTGACACCCGTAGGATCATCACCACCTGTCGTCACTGCCCGTGCGCCCCGCTCCGCCGCCTCATCGGCAGCCTCGGCTGCGATCGCCTCCGCGGCGTCAGCAACGGGGGAGGCAGATGAATCGACGGCCTCGATCACTGGCTCCTCGGCAGGGGCCTCTTCAGTGGTCGGCTCCTCAGCTACTGGCTCTTCGGCCACAGGCTCCTCGACACGGCGCCGACGACGACGACGGCGAGTCGGTCCCTGCGCGTCCTCCAGCACCGCTTCGATGACCTCAGCAGTGGTCTCATGCCCCGCACGACGCTCACGCTCGAAACGAGCGCGCAGCCTCGCTACGATGGCATCGTCCACCCTGGATCCCTCGTTGCGGACCGGGATCCGCAGCTCTCTGAGGAGCTGGATCAGGTCCTCAGCCGGAATCTTGAGTTCTCTTGCTACTTCGTAGACGCGCATATCTCCCTGTACCACCTCTGACAAACACCTCTATTCTTGCACCCCCGAGCCACCGATAAGTTCTCCCACCCTCTCCGCGAGGGAGGGATCGAGGAGGCCAATCGCACTCAGTGGCGAGCGCCCAACGGCTGCACCAAGGTCGGAGCGAGTGAAGGACACCCAATGAGGTATACCCTTCACCTCCAACAATGGCACCAACTTATCACGTGCGTTCAGCGATGCATCCCCCGCAATGAGTGCCAGGTGCAACTCATCACGGCGTGCCGCAGCCCTGACCCTATCAGTCCCAGGTACGATACTCCCCGCACGGGCTGCCAGGCCTAGTAGCCTCAACACCCGTTCAGGTGTCGCCCCCTCCCTGGTCATCGGTGTCGATCCCCTTCCCGAGAGGGAGCCCCAGGATCTCCGAGGCGACCTCTCGTGCCTCAGCCAACTCTTCCTCGGTCGGACCCTCCACGACTTCCTCTTCGACTGTGCCCTCTTCGACAGTCAACTCATCGATGACTCTGATGACCTCGTCGGCCTCTTCACTCCCTATCCCAGGGACCCGGAGGAGGTCAGTCCTCTCGAGATCGATGATATCGAGGAAGGTCTTATAACCCGCCTCCTCGAGCGCGACGAGGATCGCCGCTGAGAGATCGAGCTGGTTGAGGGGGAAGTCAGCGAGGTCATACTCCTGCTCGCCACCTCCAAAGAGTGCCTCCTCGGCACCACGCTCGAGCCACTCACGGCTACCATAGAGGTCGATCTGCCACCCGATCAGCTGGCTCGCCAACCGAACATTCTGACCATTCCTCCCGATCGCAAGAGAAAGCTGGTCCTCATCGACGATCGCGGTGATCACACCCTGCTCAGGATCACTGATCACCTTCGCTACCTTCGCCGGTGCGAGGGCACGGCGAGCGAAGATCTCAGGATCAGGATGCCAGGGGACGATATCGATACGCTCACCACCGAGCTCACCAACTACCGCCTGGACCCGCGCGCCCTTGAGACCAACACAGGCGCCCACCGGATCGATCGCCTCGTCACGTGAGGAGACAGCGAGCTTCGTCCTGCCACCCACCTCACGGGCGATACCCTTGATCTCGACGATACCCTGATAGATCTCTGGAACCTCGAGACGGAAGAGGGCCGCCACGAATAGAGCATCAGCACGAGAGAGAATCAGACGGGGCCCCCTGGAGGTCTCCTCGACCCTCTTTAGAACCGCCCTGATCGGCTCGCCCTGGCGGAACCGCTCCCGGGGATTCTGTTCCTTCCAAGGTATGATCGCATCCGCCTCGCGGGTCTTGTTCAGCATGACGGCGATCTTGCCGCGCTCTACCTGCTGCACCTCCCCACTGAGGAGCTCACCGATCTTACCGGAGTACTCCTCTCTGATCCGGTTGCGCTCGCCCTCGCGGACCCGCTGGATGATCCGCTGCTTGGCCGCCATCACCGCATTGCGACCAAAATCCTCGAACTCGACCGGGATCTCTTGGATATCGCCGATCTCGAAGTCGGGGTCGTCCCAACGGGCCTCCTCGAGGGAAACCTCCCGGGCACTATCCTGAACCTCGGCGACGACCTCCTTGAGCATCGTGATCTGGATCCCTGCATCCTCATCTATCAGGATCTCTGCCTCGACGGTCGGGCCATGCCTACGGGCGAGGGCAGCCATGATCCCATCCCTGATGAGGTCGTGGAGTTCCTCACGCGACAAGTTCTTGTCGGTGATCATGGCGCGAAATGCAGCCAATATCTCGGTCGTGTTCGCCATAGATTTCCTACTCGCTTACCTATACGACTGCCACGGGGAGATTCATCCCTCGTCCCAACGATAGATCAGGTGTGCCCTCGTGACCTCCTCCCGTGGGAGGTCTACGATCTCCCCATCATTCAACCGGAGCCTTATCGCCTCTCTTCCATCCTCTTCGACGAGACCGATCAGTTCACCTTCGAGTCTCCTCGCACGACCTGCCAAGATATTGGCACCTCGCACGGCTATCTCTCGACCGGCAAACCTCTCGAAATCGCGGGGTCGGATCAGTGGGCGCTCTAACCCTGGGGAGGAGACCTCCAGCACATATCTCTCACTCAATCCAGGTAGTTGGTCGAGGTAGACCTCGAGTTCACGGGACACACGGACGCAATCGTCGACCTTTACCCCATGCCCAGGCTCAGAGTCGGGGAGGTCGATCTTCAACCGGAAGATCGGCCTCGAGCGCGATCCTGCGCGCTCCAACTCCACGAACTCATACCCTAGGGCCTCGACGCGAGTCGATAATTCCTCTTCGAGCTGGTCCAGCGACATATCCCCTTACATGAACAAAAAAGTGGGGGTTCATCCCCCACTTCCTTCACGAGCGCCCCCAGAGGGCGCCCGAATCGAGACTCACCTTCAAATATAACGGGTCCGCCCGGGAATGCAACCCCTCACCCCCCTCTCTGGCTGCCCTCATAGCCCTCGCATTCGAGGACAGGGAGGCGCGGGTAACGGGGGAAGCTGTCATCCTCCTCCGAGAGCCGACAAAGGTAAAAGGTCGAGCCCCGTCGGGTCCTGATTATCCGATGGTGACTGCAGCCCTCACAGAGTCCAGGGCGGATGACTCCCGTCATCCCTCTTCGTCTGCTCCCCTGACCCCTAGGATTGCGACCTGTCTACCACTCTCACCCCGCCGGTGTGAGTAGAAGGGGCTCTCTGAGCACCGGGTGCAGTGGACTGATCTGGTTATCCTAGCGGGGTGTAGACCCAACCTCTCTGCCCTCAGGGCGACGACTGCTCTCAGATCGATTGGTTGCTTCGACTCTGGCCTCTCGAGTCCGAGAGCCTCATATACCTCTGGTCCGACCTCGTAGCAGGCGCCACAGATTGCTGGCCCTAGGTGAAGGAAGAGTGTACCCGGCTCTGAGCTGGCAAGGGTCTTGAGCGCGTCTATACCTGATTCCAGGATCCCCGCCGCGACTCCGCGCCAGCCACCATGGAGTAGTGCGACTGCCCTCCCGATCGGGTCTACGAGTGAGATCGGGATGCAGTCAGCAGCGGAGACGGTGAGGAGGATCCCAGCCTGGTCGGTCACATGTCCATCACCCTCGGCGACTAGTGTGAAGCCAGCAGGCTCCTCCCCCCGGTGTACAATGACCCTCCTCCCATGAACCTGATGGGCATGTACGATCCTGGGGAAGCCGAGTTCTTCCCTTAGGAAGGCCCACCTCCCGAGAGCGACGCCGACGGGGGTATCGCCCGAGAGTCGGAGATCGAAATCGTCGTCAACCCCACGTGTGGTGATACCCTGTACGAGCCAGGGGAAGGAGCGGGCCCATTGTGGATGGGTGAGGAGGGGTATAGGCCCCTCGAGCCTGATCTCTTCGACGTAGGGTCCAGGTCCGCCTCTGAACTCGAGTTCTTCTCGAGAGAGTTGGGGTACAGGTGCGGTATCGGCAGACATCGCCCCTCCTACTCGGAGTCGACTGGTATCTCCGCCGTATCCTCTCCCCCCGCACGTCCCTCTAGCTCACTGAGACGACGTCTCAACTCGGCGACTTCCTCCTGTAAGGCCTCGAACTCTCGCCTGGGAACGAAATCGAGTCTCTCACGGGTCTCACCGACCGCCTCCTGTGCCTTACGCATCGTCTTCCGGACCGCCTCCTTGGCCCTCTCCGGAGCTAGGTCACCCCTCTCGCGCATCTCGTCGATCGTCTCATCGATCGCCTCTTTGAATGCGGAGAGGATCCCCGTCGTTGCTCGGACCCACTCCCGTGCAGCATCACGGGCCCTCTCTCTCTCATCTCCCATCTGTACCTCCTCTTCACCCACTCCGAGAATCGTCCCTCACGATCTTCGCACCGAGCCCACGGAGTCGCTCATCGATCTTCTCGTAGCCCCTCTCGATCTGACCGATATTGTAGAGCACACTCTCACCGCGAGCACCCAGTGCCGCGATGAGGAGGGCCATCCCTGCCCTGATATCGGGGCTCTCTACCACCCCACCACGCAACTTCGCAGGCCCGACGACGACCGCACGGTGAGGATCGCACAGGACGATACGCGCCCCCATCCCGATCACCTTGTCAGCGAAGAACATCCGAGACTCGAACATCTTCTCGTGGATCAGGATCGTGCCCTCACACTGCGTCGCCGTAACTAGGGCTATCGAGGTCAGGTCCGCAGGAAAGGCAGGCCAGGGGCCATCATCTATCTTCGGAATATGGCCACCCATATCCATCCTGACCACCATCTCCTGGTCTGCGGGGACGAAGAGGTCATCGCCCCGCACCTCGCACTCGATACCGAGCCGCTCGAAACCGAGGAGTGTCGAGTCGAGGTGAGGTATCGCAGCATCTTCGATCAGGATCTCGCCACGGGTGACGGCGGCGAGACCGATGAAGGAACCGACCTCGATATGGTCACTATCGATACGGTATTCGCCCCCAGAAAGTTTCTCGACCCCCTCGATCTCCAGGATCCCAGTGCCTATACCCGAGATCTTGGCACCGAGCTCGTTCAGCATCTTGCAGAGGTCCTGGACGTGGGGTTCCGCCGCGGCATTCCTCAGCCTCGTCGTGCCCTCGGCGAGGACCGCGGCCATGATCGCATTCTCAGTCGCAGTCACACTCGGCTCATCGAGGAAGATATCCGCGCCATGGAGTCCATTCGCCTCGATCTCATAGACCCCATCGAAGTCGACCTCTGCACCGAGTTTCGTCAGGGCGAGTATATGTGTGTCGACCCGACGTCGTCCGATCACATCCCCCCCTGGGGGTGGAAGTGTGATCCTACCAACACGTGCGACGAGTGGCCCGGCTAGGAGTATCGATGCCCGGATCCTCTTCGCCAACTCTGGCTCGATCGAGGAGGCGTGCACCTCCCGCGCATGTATCCTGACCCGGTTCGGGCCGATCCACTCGACCTCTGCACCGAGGCTCGAGATCAACTCGAGGAGGGTCCGGACATCTAGGATCTCAGGGATATTGTCCAGGATGACGGGCTCGTCGGTCAGGAGTGTAGCCGCGATGACCGGGAGCGCCGAATTCTTGTTACCGGCAGGCCTGATAGTACCCTTCAGGGGGTGGCCACCATCTATTATGAATTTGGGCATCGATAGTATCTCTCTAGGGGCACCGCACCCGGCACCACAGTATCGGATTCCTCGTCGGCAAGATACCGGGACCGAGTATCTCCCGTCAATCTATGCGCGTCATGCTATACGCGGCCTGCCTCCCCCACTCAGATATCGATCCGAACATGAAGTGGGCCTCCACTGAGGTCGATGACATTGGCCATCGTCCTCTTCCCATGCCGGTTGAACTGGAGTGAGACCCGGCCACTACCGATGGTCATCCGGTGCAGATCGAGGTAACGGAACCTCTTCGGTAGATATGGCTGGACCAGTCTCACCATCCCCCCCTGCGCATCGGGTTCTATCCCGAGTAGGCCCTGTAGCATCTGAAAAAAGGCGCCCGCTGCCCATGCCTGTGGTGAGCAAGAGACTGGATAAGCGACGGGAGCATCGGTCTCCTCTCTCCAGATCCCACAGAAGAGCTCAGGTAGCCTATGGTACCTGAAGTGGAGTGCCGCATCGAGGAGTGCATTGAAGACGGTCGCGGCCTCTCTCCGCAATCCATAACGGGCGAGGCCGAGGGTGATCAGGGCATTGTCATGCGGCCAGATCGTGCCATTGTGGTACGAGAGGGGGTTGTAGACCGCCTGGTGCCGGGCCAGGGTCCTGATACCCCAGCCAGAGAACATCTCGGCATTGAGCAGAACACTCGCCATCCGTCGGGCCTGCTCTGGGCTGGGCACGCCCGACCAGAGGAGGTGGCCAGGGTTAGAGGTGATCGTTGGGACCCTATGCTTCCTACCATCTAGGGCGAGGGCGTAGAACCCCCGGTCTTCCATCCAGAAGGCATCATTGATCCTCTGCCTGAGTGCTGCGGCCTCGGCCCTGAGCTGGCTAGCGCGACGCGAGTTGCCAAGCATCGCGTAGAGTTCGGCCATCTCACTCTTTGCTGCGTAGACATACCCCTGCACCTCGATCAGGACGATTGGGGGCTCAGGAATAGTACCATCTGGATAGGAGACGCCATCCCCCGAGTCTTTCCAGCCCTGGTTGACGAGCCCACGTGGTGACCGTCGGGCATATTCGATGAAGCCATCGCCATCTATATCACCGTACCGATCTATCCACTCGAGCGCTCGCTCGGCGTGTGGCATCAGGCGGTGCACTAGATCTAGATCACCTGTCCAGCGGAAGGTCTCACCCAGGAGGATGAGAAATAGTGGGGTCGAGTCGACACTCCCATAGTAGGGGATATGGGGTATCTCATGGCAGTTCGCCATCTCTCCCCTCCTGAGCTCATGCAGGATCTTCCCTGGCTCCTCCTCTGTCCAGTCATTGACCTCTCTGCCCTGACTCGCAGCCAGAAAGAGGAGTGTCTGACGTGCTATCTCGGGGTTGACCGAGAGGACCTGTAGGCTCGTGATGAGGGCATCGCGCCCGAATGGTGTGGTGAACCAGGGTATTCCCGCCGAGATCGTTGCCTGACCGCGGTACTCTACCATGAGCGCCCGAAGATCGGTGATCGCCTGGTGGAGTGCCGAGTTGAAGTACTCATCATCGCTATGGATCTCGGTCGCGACCTGATGCCACTCCTCATAGGCCTCTCGTACCCGCCCGAATCTCTCTGAATAGGGGGGGCCAGGGACGGGGATACGTGCGCCACTGACCGCTGGGATCACGAGGATCTCGAGTTCTAGAGACTCCTTCGGCTCTAACTTGAGCTCCCAGCGTGCTCGGCCACCCTCGAGGTCGTCAGGTGAGATCGAGAAACGGATCATCGTGCGGCGGAGGTGCCCATCGAGCCCCTGGTAGACCCAACTGACCTCTCTATCCCCGATCAATGGCTCGAAGAACCGGCCACGAGCGGGCCGCCCAGCGCCACGGACTTCGAAGATATCGGCATAGTCGGCCGCAAAGGCGAGTTCGATCCAGAAGTCGACTGTCCGACCCATGAAGTTCGTGAGGACGAGCCGGTCGGTCATGAACTCGGTCAGGAGCTGCTCTCTCCTGATATGGAGGAAGTTCTTCGGCTCAGAGAAGATCCCACCGAACTCCCTATCTGTCACCGTCAGATCGATCTGAGAGGAGAAGACACGAGAGGCCTGCGAGCTCAGGACATCAGGCACACCTCCCGCGACCCTGAGGTCGTAGTAGCTGAGCAGGCGCGTATCATCATGGAAGAGCCCGAGCTCGCAGGCACCAGCGGGCGCGATATTACCCGCCGCATCGGTCAGGAGGAAGAGGTGTCCCTCCTTGAGTACCAACTCCGTACGAGCAAGAGTCTGGGCCTCACACTCTATCTCTTCGTAGCCGAGGAGTTCGATCGCTGGGACCTCGTTGAGCTCCGGTACAGGCTCACCGGGGAGTGCTACACTCTCCCAATGGATCGGCTCCTCCCTAATCTCTTCGATCGAATTCATCCCTAGGTCGCTGGCTCGGTCACCGTCATCGGTGCCTCTCGTTCATAGGCATGGTAATAGAGCTCCTCATAGGCTCTGACCATCGCATCACGTCCGAATCTCTCGATAGCGCGTTGGCGACAACGCTCCCGATCGAACTCGCCGAGCTGGTTTCTGAGGACCTCGACCATCTCCCGCTCGTCGGTGACCAGGAAACCTGTCACCCCCTCCTCTATCAGTTCGGGAGCACTCCCGCGCGGGAAGGCGATCACTGGGCAGCCCGAGAGCATCGCCTCGATCATGACGAGGCCAAAGGGCTCTTCCCAGGTGATCGGCATCAGGAGCGCCTTCGACCCGCAGAGGAGGGCCCTCTTCTCCTCACTCCCGACTGCACCGAGATAATCTACATGGGGTCGTTCGAGCCGGTGCATCAGCTCCCGTGAGGAGAAGGTTGGGTCCTCATCGTCATCGTGGAACCGGCCCGCGACCCTGATCGGAAGGCCCGCAGCCTCAGCGACCTCGATCGCGGTATGTGGTCCTTTGACCTGTGAGAGGCGTCCGATGAAGACGACCGAATCACCGCCCGGGGTCGGACCACTGTATCGAGAATGGTCGAGCCCATGGTGGATCACCGAGACTCGAGGGAGTGGGATCTCGAGTTCACGTTGCCGCTCACTGATCGCCACGAACCAGACCTCGGGGAAGTAGGAATAGAGCCCCGAGAGGCGCTCATCCCGGACATGATGTAGGGTATAGACGACTGGGTGCCCCGGGAGTAGGCGCGCGACAGCGAGGGCCGAGGCAGCATGGCAGTGGATCAGGTCATAGCCCCCATTCGCGATCTGGTCCAACGCCCAGCTCACATGGTTGATCTCGACGAGGCTGTCGGGGGGCCACTGCGCCTCTGGATAGAGCCATTCTAGCTGGGCCGCCGAGTTCGAGTCACCCGTCGCATAGAGGGTGACCTCATGACCGCGTTCGACGAGACCTTCAGCGAGTTCGTAAACGATGAGTTCGGTCCCCCCGTAATCTCGCGGTGGGACCGAAATGAAAGGGGTGGAGACCAGTGCGATCTTCATCTCTCTCTCGATGCTGTAGTGGCTATCCCGAACAGTTGGTGAACACTCCACCGGAATGGAGGCGCGAAGGCCGGTTGCAATACTCGTTCCACCACCCACGAGATGCGCGGCTAGAGGGGGAGATAGCTTGACACCGAAGAACGACTCCCCCAAGATCCCCAGGATAGGTTTCGAGCTTGAGGTGTGCTGATGGGGAGCTATGAGGTAGGCTAATGCAGTTGTTGGTAGCAGTCATCAACCAGGAGGAGAAACTCGATGAAATCCTCTCGGGGTTCCTCGAGCTCGGTATAACTGGGGCCACGATCCTCAATAGTGAGGGTATGGGTCGTGTCCTCTCCCATGATATCCCTATCTTTGCGGGATTACAGACCCTCATCGCCCGTTCTCGGCCGCAGAACCAGACGATCTTCAGCGTTATCAAGGAGGATGAGAAGGTCGATGGTGCGATCAGCCTCCTACAGGAGATCTGTGGGGATCTGAATGACCCTGCGACGGGTATCGTCTTCACACTCCCTGTCACCCGAGTCGTCGGCTTGAAGCCCGAACTCGGGGCGGAGGACCTCTAGAGGACTCCTAGTAGTAGCGATACTTTGAGAGCGATCTCGATCTGGCGGCAAACGAAATGCATCCCTCTCGTCAGGTCGCACTATGGTGCGGCTCGGGGATGGACCGCGAAGTGGAGGAGGTAAGGATCGTGGTTTCGACCAGAGCAATGCCGCTACTAGAACTCGTGGCCCTACAGGTTAGCTGGGCCGATGGCCTCGCCGCCATCTCACTCGGCCTCATCGCACTCTTCTGGCTCGTCCTCACGATAGGACTCCTCGTCCTCGTCGCCGCCGGGATCCGGGTGATAAAGAAGGTGGAGCAGGAGATCGACCGTATCTCACCCAAGGTCGATCCGATCATCGAGAAGACCAACCAGATCGCAGCCGATGCGACAGCGGTAACAGAGTCGGTCCGTAAGGAGGTCGACAATATTAGGGAGACCGCCGAAGACCTGACCCGTCGACTCCAAGTCGCGGTCGACTCGGCTAGTGAACAGGTCCGACGGTTCGGTGCGGTGACTCGTGTCGTGCAGGAGGAGGTCGAGGAGATCCTCCTCGATGCGACCGCCACAGCGCGCGGACTCCAGACCGCAGCCGATACACTGCGCCGTCCGACCCTCCCCTCACCAACTATAGGAGATGGTCTAGATGCAGATTGAGATCTCCGAATTCGAGAGTGAGAGTCCTAGAGACCAGGGTGAGGTGGAGACGACCGACCTGGTAGTGACTGGGGCTGAAGAGGAGGGACCACTCCTCCGGACAGATATGGTCGAGTTCCTAGCCGCCTTCCTGATAGGCGCTACGATTGGCGTGGGCACTCTCCTACTACTCCGTCCAGCCCCCGAGACGGGACGAGCACGAGTGAAGAAGAGCCTCCGCCCATATCAGCGGAAGACTCGCAAAGACCTCGCAGAGGCCCGAGAGAGCTTCAGCGCTGGGAGAGAGGCGCTCAACCGCACCTTCGAGACGATCGGGGCAGCTAGCCGAGTACTGGCCAGAGATCTGAAGGAGGAGATCGGCGCGACTATAGGAAAGGCGCGTCGAGAGGTTGTTTCGGGTGTCGAGAGAGGGGTCACCGAGAGACTCGACTCGATCCGACATGTCGCCCGCCAGGGGAGAGGACACTGAGGGTTTGAAGTTGCCTTTCTTGATCTCTATAGGCGGTGCGGTCCTGCTCCTAATGGTCCTCCCCGACTCGGCTTGGGCCTTCGGACCAGCGACACATGCCTTCCTGTCAGAACAGGTCCTCAACTCGCCTTGGCTCCTGCCGACGGCGATGGCCGAGCTGATCAGGGCCTACCCACAGAGTTTCATCTACGGCTCCTTGGCAGCCGATATCTCCCTAGCCAAGAAATATGTACCCGCTGGACGGCACTGTCACTTCTGGCATGTCGGTGAGGAGATCTACGAGGCCGCTGACAATGAGCGGCTCGAGGCGGTCGCCCTCGGTTATCTGAGCCACCTCGCGGCTGATACTATCGCGCACAATTTCTTCATACCACGTCGTCTACTCCTCACGAGTTCGACGCGGGCACTCGGTCATTCGTACTGGGAGGCGCGGCTCGATCTACAGCTGGGCGATCGTTATGCCAACCTCGCTCGATCGGTCGTCCTCGACTACGACCATAGTGAGGCCGACACCCTCTTCGACCGGGTCCTGAGTGGTACGATCTTCTCCTTCGAGACGAACCGAAGGATATTCAGGGGGATGATCCAGGTCCAGGACAGTGATCGTTGGAAACAGGTCCTCGACCAGGTCGTACAACACTCCCGCTGGGAGCTCCCTGGTGAGACGATGGAGACCTACCTCTCCCACGCCTTCGACTCAGTGGTCGATTATCTACGACGTCGTGAGGAGTCTCTACCCGCTGCTCTCGACCCGATCGGTGACCTCAACCTCAAGATGGCAAAGAGGATCAGGAGGATGGCACTCCGCGAGGGCGCCTGGAGAAAGCCGGAACGGCTCCTCGAACTCGCAAATGATTTCTTTCCCCTCCCACCAGCGGAGCTAGGCTACTGGGCCGAGCGCGGCCTGGAGGAGGAGACGTCGGAGGGGGCCGCCGATTAGGCTACGACCTAGCGGAGGGGCGGCCCACCACCGCCATGCGAGGTGGGCCAATTAGGGCTCAGTCGCCACTCAGGTACTCCCTCAGGAGTGAGTTGACCAGCTTCGGATCGGCCTTGCCCTTTGATTTCCGCATGATCTGGCCCATGAAGTGGCCTAAGAGCCTCCCCTCGCCCTGACGGTAACGCTCTGCCTCATCTGGGAAGGCCTCGACGACCTCGGCGATCCAGACCTCCAGCTGATCAGTATCACGAACCTGGCTGAGCCCTTCTTCCTCGACGATCTCGGCGGGTCCCTTCCCGGTCTCGGTCATCTTGACAAAGACCTCGCGACCCAGGTTGGTCGATAGAGTCCCATCGGCTACGAGACCGATCAATTCAGCTAGTGCCTCAGGGCTGATAGGCAGATCCTCTATCTCGCACTGCTCCTGATTGAGCCAGGCCAGGACCTCGGTCATGATCCAGTTACTCGCTGCCTTGGGATCTCCCGCCGCCCGTGCAGTCTCTTCGAAGTAGTCTGCCACGGCGCGACTCGCGGTCAGGACCTCGGCGTCGTATGGTGGCAGATCATATTCCTCCTGGAAGCGAGCCATCCGTGCACGGGGCATCTCGGGTAGTGCCGCCCCTATTCGCTCGATCTCGTCCCTGCCGACGATGAGGGGTGGGAGGTCAGGCTCGGGAAAGTAACGGTAGTCCTCTGCCTCGGCCTTCGTCCTCATCGCCCTCGTCTCACCGCGCGCGGGGTCCCAGAGGAGGGACTCCGATACGACCGTGCCCCCACCCTCGACGATCCCGATCTGCCTCTCGATCTCATAGGCCAGGGCTCGCTCGACATTAGAGAAGGAGTTCATATTCTTCAGCTCAGTCTTGACCCCGAACTCCTCGCTTCCGACAGGTCGGATCGAGAGGTTCGCATCGACTCTGAGACTCCCCTTCTCCATATCGCAGTCGCTGACCTCGAGGTACTCTAGGATCTGCTTGAGGTTCGTGAGGAACTCGCGGGTATGAGCAGGCGAGGTCAGGTCGGGCCTGGTCACGATCTCTACGAGGGGGACACCCGCCCGGTTGAGGTCGATAGCGGTCTCTCCTTCGAAGCGATCGTGGATCGACCGTCCCGCATCTTCCTCGAGGTGCACCCTCTCGATCCTGACTCGCCTCACCTCTTCGGCGCCCCTCTCGATCGGAGCATCGAGGTAGCCATCGGTCGCCAAGGGCCGATCATCCTGGGTGATCTGGTAGCCCTTCGGGAGATCGGGGTAGAAGTAGTTCTTCCTGGCGAAGACACTCTCCTCATGTATCGTGCAGTTGAGGCCTAGGGCTGCCCTGAGGCCGAGTTCTACTACCCCTTCATTTAGGACGGGTAGTGCGCCTGGGAGTCCGAGACAGACTGGACAGACATGAGTATTGGGCTCAGCGCCGAACTCGACAGAGTCGCCGCAGAAGATCTTGGTCCTCGTTTTGAGTTGGACATGGATCTCGAGCCCGATCACCGGTTCGAAGCGCATCTCACTCACCCCAACCTCCCATTAACTCCTCGAGTGCAGCAGCACCCTGCAACAGCCTCTCCTCACCCCACCTGTCAGCGATCAGTTGACCACCTATCGGGAGGCCGGAGACCTTCCCGATCGGCACCGATACCGCTGGCAGGGACGCTAGATTCGCCGTCACTGTGAAGATATCTCCGAGATAGATCTGGTAGACATCCTCGATCTCCTCCCCGATCCTGAGGGCAGGGTGAGGTGTGGTCGGAGTGAAGATGAGGTCGATGCCAGCGTCGAAAACAGTGCGGAAATCCTGAGTGATCAACCTCCTGACCCTTTGGGCCCTCCCATAGTACTTCTCATAGCGTCCTGCGGAGAGGGCATAGGTACCGAGGATGATACGCCTCTTGACCTCGGGTCCGAAGCCGAGCGTCCTCGTCTCCTCATAGACTGCATCGGTAGAGAGGGCCTCAGGCGCGCGCTGTCCATACCTGACCCCATCGAGGCGAGATAGATTACTCGCGACCTCGGCGGGCGCAATGAGATAGTAGGTCGGGATCGCATACTCGGTATGGGGCAGTGAGATCTCCCTGATCTCGGCCCCCTCAGCACGCATCCTCTCGATCGCCTCCTGACAGGCGCCAGCGATCCCCTCATCTAGCTCTGAGGGGAAATACTCCTTCGGGATACCGATTACCAGACCCTCGAGCCCCCTCCCAAGTGCACTGCTCAGGTTGGGGACGGGGAGATCGCCCGAAGTCGAGTCCAATCGGTCTGGACCTGAGACCGCTTCGAGGAGGAGGGCGGTATCGGCGACCCTCTGGCCGAAGATGCCGATCTGATCGAGTGAGGAGGCGAAGGCGACGAGGCCATACCTACTTATCCGTCCATAGGATGGCTTGAGGCCGACGATACCGCAGTAGGCCGCCGGCTGACGGACCGATCCACCAGTCTCGGAGCCGAGTGCCACGGGCACTATCCCACTCGCGACCGCCGCTGCCGAGCCCCCAGATGAGCCTCCCGCGATCCGGGCCCGGTCGATCGGGTTTCGTGTCGGACCATAGAAGGAGTTCTCGGTCGTCGACCCCATCGCGAACTCATCCATATTCGTCTTACCGATGACGATTGCGCCCGCCTCACGGAGTTTCTTGACCGCAGTCGCTTCGTAGGGGGAGATATAGCCCTCTAGGATCTTAGAACCACAGGTCGTCGGTAGATCGAGGGTACAGATATTGTCCTTCACTCCGACGGGGATACCTGTCAGGGGACCGGGTGCCCTATTGGAGGCGACCGCACGATCGATCTCCTCAGCCATCCCTCGGGCCCCCTCAGGATCATGGCTCACGAATGAGTTCAGCCCCTCATCCCCGAGATCGAGAGCCTCGAGACGGTCTAGGGAGGTCTCGACCAACTCTAGTGCTGTCTTCTCGCCACCCTGTACATCTGCGGCCAACTCCGAGAGGAGTGGCCACCGCGCATTTCTGTTTTCCTCTTCCATCCTCTCCTCCCTCAACCTTCGCTCTCTTCGAGATCGTGGGCAGCGAGCCGTGGGACGACAAAGAACCCGTCCCTCCAACTCGGTGCAATCTCCGAGGGAGGGATCCGCAGGAGATCGGGGCCTAGCTCATCGGAGCGGAGGGGCGCAGCGCCCTCTGCAGCACTCTCGATCGGTTCGACCCCGTCGATATCTAGATCGGCTAGTGCCTCGGCATGCTCGAGGATACCATTCAATTCGACGACGAGGCGGTCGACCTCTTTCGGCTCGAGGCGAAGCTTCGCCAAGCCGGCTATCCTGATGACCTCCTCACGAGAGACAACCATAACTTGATCCCTGATAAACTGGTTGAGCTTAGAGTTCCTTCTGTAGATTGGCGTACCTGACGATCACCCTCTTGGGACCAACCCCCTCGAAGTCGATCACCGCCCTCAGATCTAAACCGAAGCCGGAGAGTTCGACGACCGTCCCGCGCCCAAATTGAGGATGGCGGACTAGGTCGCCCATCGCAAACTCCGGCATCTCTTGGCTATCGCTATAATCGATGACGAGCCCTCCCCCAGCGGCACCCGCTCCCAGCGAGGATCCCGCATCAGATCTCCCCCTACCCCGTCGACCAGATGACTCATTAGCCCACCCCCTGGTCGCCCCCCCCCAGGCACCACTGAACCTCAGCAATCTGGGTGTCGACCTCCTCTCCAGCAACTCGTCGGGTATCGGTCCGAGGAAGCTAGAGGCGGTCGAGTCCTGGATCGTCCCCAGTCTCCTACGTGATTGCGCATGCGTCAGATACAACTTCTCGCGCGCTCTCGTGATCCCCACGTAGAAGAGGCGCCGCTCCTCTTCGAGCGACTCGGGGTCGTCGTAGGCTCTAGAGAGGGGGAAGAGCCCTTCCTCCAAGCCACTGATGAAGACGAAGGGGAACTCGAGCCCCTTCGCATTGTGTAGGGTCATCAGGGTGACCGCCTCACTCCCTTCATCATGGCTATCGATATCCGTAATGAGGGAGATCTTTTGCAAGAAGAGATCGAGTGGCGTGGTATCCTGATCGAGTTCCTCATCATGGTCTTCGAGGTCCGCTATCGCTTCCCTCTCATCGAACTCATACCCACTCGCGATCAACTCCTCGACATTAGCGATCCTATCCTCCCCCTCGGGCCCCTCTGCAGCGAGCGCATCGTAGAGGCCGATCTCACCCGCCAGCCGCTCGACCAACTCACCGACACCAAGCTTCAGGGCTAGAGTACGATACCTCTCGATCAATCCCGCAAACTCCTGGAGGGAACGGATCGCATTCCGCCGAAGATCAGGACACTCCTCGGCCTGGTGTGCCCCCTCGAGGAGGCTCAGACCATTCTGAGCCGCCCAGGCAGCTAGCCGCGCACGGGTGGTATCCCCGATCCCGCGGCGCGGATAGTTGACGATCCGTTCGAAGGCCGCGCCATCTCTCGGGTTCGATATGAGACGTAGGTAGGCCAGGAGATCCATGATCTCTCTCCGCTCATAGAAACGGGTGCCCCCCACTATCTGATAAGGGAGACCTGTCCTGATGAAGGCATCTTCGAGGGCGCGCGACTGGGCATTCGTCCTATAGAGAATCACGAAATCACTCGGCGAGCGACTCGGATCATCGTCGAGACGGGCCCTGATCTCACTACCGATCCAGTTAGCCTCATCCTCCTCATCGGCGGCCGCGACCTCGGTCAGGAGTTCACCTGGCCCAGAAGAGGTGCGCAAGGTCTTACCTTTCCGCCTCGTATTCTCCTCGATCACCCTATTGGCGGCCTCGAGGATGTGCGCCGTCGAGCGGTAGTTCTCCTCGAGTCTGATCGTAATGGCATCGGGGAAATCGGTCTCGAAGTCGAGGATATTCCTGATATCCGCGCCCCGCCACCCATAGATCGACTGGTCATCATCACCAACGACCATCAGATTCGCTCGGCTCTCCGCCCCTCCGCTCCCCACCCCTTCGTCATGACCAAGGGCAAGGAGCTTGATGAACCGATATTGGACATGATTGGTGTCCTGATACTCATCGACGAGGATGAAAGAGAAGCGGCGGCGGTACTCCGCTAGAAGGTGAGGCACCGAGCGGAGGAGTTCGACCGGCTTCACGAGGAGGTCATCGAAGTCGAAGGCGTTCTGTTCGCGGAGTGACCTCTGATATGCCGGATATACCTTCGCAACGACCCGACTGAAGGGATCATGGGCGACCTCGGCATAGGCGCTCGGTCCAATGAACTGGTTCTTCGCACTCGAGATCGCACTCTGCACCGCACGCGGGTGCCAATCTCGAGTCGAGAACTTCAATGACTCGAGGACCCTCTTGACCTCTCGCTGACTCGCATCGGCATCATAGATCGAGAAGTTCGGAGACCAGCCGGCAGCACGAGGTGCCTCGGGATCGGTCAGTTGATAGGCGTGCCGCCGGAGGAGACGGGCACCGATAGCATGGAAGGTACCGATCCAGCTGCCGAGCGGCTCCGCACCGAGGAGAGCTCTGATCCGATCTCGCATCTCGGCAGCTGCCTTATTGGTGAAGGTGACTGCCATGATCGCGGATGGGTCGACCCCATACTCCTCGATCAGGTGTACTACCCGGGTTGTCAGGACCCTGGTCTTCCCCGAGCCAGCACCAGCTAGGACGAGGATAGGACCCTCGAAATGCTCTACCGCAGCCCGTTGCTCCGGGTTCAGCCCGTCCAGATAATCCACTACTCTACTCATCCCTCTCTAGATACCCCCTCCTCCGAATAGGGGTCTGATACTCTCGTCACACTATCAATAGGAGACCGAGGAGACCACCAGTGGGTCGTACCGAGGGAGACGAGGGGACCAGGGTGGGATCGGTCTCTCCCACCCCTCACTCTGGCCGTTCGATCCGGTCCTGTCCTAGGTAGGGAGCCAATGCCTCCGGAATCCGTACACTCCCATCCTCCTCCTGGTGTGTCTCTAGGAGCGCGATGACGGTACGAGCTAGAGCAACGCCTGACCCGTTGAGTGTATGGAGATGGCGAGGACGACCACCACCCTTCGGCCGATAGCGGATATCAGCCCGCCGGGCCTGGAAATCGGTGAATGTCGAGCAGCTCGAGACCTCGAGCCACCGTTCTCCGCCCGGTGCCCAGACCTCGAGGTCGTATGTCTTGGCACTCGCAAAGCCTAGATCACCAGCGGCGAGGAGGACGACGCGGTAATGGAGTTCCAAGAGTTGCAACACCCTCTCAGCGTGCGCAGTCAGCTCCTCGAGTGACTCCAGACTCGACTCAGGCCGCTCGAAGTGTACGAGTTCAACCTTATCGAACTGGTGGATTCGGGTGAGACCCCGGGTATCTTTCCCATGTGCCCCCGCTTCTCTCCGGAAGCAGGGCGAGTATGCCACATACCGAAGGGGGAGCTGATCCTCCTGGAGGATCTCATCGGCGTGGATATTCGTGACCGGGACCTCTGCGGTCGGGATGAGATAGAGTCCATCGAGTGGGACCTGGTACATATCATCCCCAAACTTGGGGAGCTGTCCCGTCCCGACCGCGGTCTGGTAGTTGACTAGATAAGGTGGCCAGAGTTCGGTATAGCCATGTTCCTGGGCATGCAGGTCGACCATGAAGTTTATCAATGCCCTCTCTAGCCGAGCCCCAAGTCCGACATAGAGAGGGAACCCACTCCCGGCGACCTTCGCACCGCGCGGTAGGTCGAGGATCCCAAGTTCGGCTCCCAACTCCCAGTGCGGTTTCGGCGAGAATTCGAACTCCCTCCTCTCGCCCCACTCACGGAGGACCTCATTGGACTCGACCCCTCCTAGGGGCACCTCTGGCTCAGGTATATTCGGGATATTCAGGAGTAGATCTCGAATCTCCTCCTCGATCGTAGAGAGACGTGCCTCCCTCTCATCAATTCGCTCGCCGATCTCGCGGAGTCGGGTGATCAGCGCCCGTGCCTCCTCCTCAGCCCCCGCCCTCTTCAGCTCCGCAACCCGTGGAGACTCCTCATTCCTCTTGGCACGGAGGGTGTCGACCTCCGAGATCAGACTACGTCTCTCGGTATCGAGTACGACGACACGATCGAGCATCTCGAGGAGTTCAGGGCTTCCACGTCTCTCCAATTCGGCACGGACAGCCTCTGTATCCTCTCTGATCTTCCTGAGTTCTAGCATTGTCTCCTACTTGGGTGGGACCATAGAACGGTCATTACAGTTCGGGTTCCTAATCACCTCGAACCGCAAGATACCTTCGGCTAGATCGATCGAGATGGGACGGAGGAGGCCATAGAGGTGACAGTCCTGGCCGATGATCCCATAGTATCGACGGCTGCGGAGGGCATAGAGCCTCCCGACCTCGGCAGTGACCGGATCCGACTCCAGATAGGTGTCACGGCCACCGGGGACCTTCGTCACCCCTTCGAAATCCAACTCGGAGAGGGTGAGGATCCCGGCACCTGTCGCACCGAGGTCCGTGAGGGCACCCGCGGGGAGTAGGATGAGCTCATCATCACCCTCGAGGAGAGCGAAGTCCCAATTCCCACTCGAACCGGGATCATCTACTGCGACCCTCTGACCATGCCGTCCGGAGAGAAGGTCATAGCCGGTGGGGAGCCGACGGTACTCTTCCCGTACCCAGGAGTAGAGGTCTACCGTATCTGGCGTCGCGTCCCAGTCGACTGGGCCAAAATCATCATCACAAGCTGTTGTAAATGCCAGGGCTATCAGCCCCAAGGCACCCGTAAACCGTGCGGCACGCTTCGGTCTCATTCAACCATCCTCGAAAGATATCCCGAACTCTACTTTTTGTCGCCAATGGTGTCAAGTACTCCCCCCTCCTCTGGCGTCCCTCTCACCCGCAGCTAAGGGGCCATGATCATTTGACATTAGGCCACGCTCCACCTAATCTGCAGCCCATTGAGGGCGATCGGGGTGGTCTCTACCCGATCATGACACTGAGTCTGACTAGATGAGTGGCCGAGCCACCATTCACTCCCCCTATTCCTCGATCTACGCTGAGTATGTCAACCGACCCCGAACTCGAACGGCGGCACCTCCTTGTCGTAGATGATGAGCCATATATAGGGCGAATAATCCAGCTGAAGCTGGAGCGCGCACCCTACGCTGTCGATATCGCTACCGATGTCGATAGTGCCCGTGAGCGCCTCCTGTCCCCTGCCCCGATCGATCTCGTCCTCTTGGATATCATGCTACCCCAAGGGAGTGGTCTCGACCTACTAGCCGAGATGCGAGAGCTACCGCACCGGAATGAGACCCCGGTATTCATGCTCACCGCCAAAGGCCAGGTAGCTGACCGGGAGCGAGCAGCTGAACTCGGCGCTACCGATTTCCTGACCAAACCCTTCAGCCCCAACGAGCTACTGGAGCGGATCAATGAACTCTTCGAGGATTGACGACCACCTCTGGGCTGTCATCCTAGCAGGGGGAGTCGGATCCAGGTTCTGGCCGGTCTCTACACCAGAACGACCCAAGCAGTTCTTGCCACTCGGTGGTGAGGACCCACTCCTGACCGAGACAGTTCGACGGATCGAGCCCCTCGTCCCACTCGAGAGGCTACGGATCCTGACAGGTGAGAACCTTCGGACCCCGAGCCTCAGGGCAGTACCCGAGTTGACCGAAGAGAACCTCCTCGTAGAGCCTACCGCACGGGGCACCGCACCTGCCCTCGCTTGGGCGGCAGCAGAGATCGTCGAGAGTGACCCCGATGCTGTAATGATCTCACTGCATGCCGATCATATGATCGAGCCAGCCTCTGAGTTCCTTCAACTCCTACGCGCAGTTGCAAGCGCCGCTGCAGAGGATGATAGGCTCTATACGATCGGTGTCGTCCCCACTCGTCCAGAGACAGGGTACGGCTACATAATGGTCGGGGACCAGCTCAGAGGTGAACCAGAGCTCTTCGAGGTCGCCGACTTCGTCGAGAAGCCCGATCCCGACACGGCACACGAGTACCTCCTCCGAGGTGGACACCTCTGGAATAGTGGGATCTTCGTCTGGCGCGCTGAGGCCTTACTCACCCAACTCGCGAAACACACTCCGGAGATCGGGAAGCATCTCGGACTGATCGCCGATGGCAAAGTCGATACTTTCTTCGGTACGATCCCCGATCTCTCTATCGATGAGGGACTCCTAGAGAGGAGCGACAGGGTAAGTGTTGCTAGAGCGACCTTCGAATGGGATGATATCGGAACCTGGGATGCGGTGGCCCGGACGAGGCCAGCCGATCAGGATGGAAATGTCGTAGTCGGTCAGGGGTACCTCATCGACTCCGAAGGGTGCATAGCCTGGGCTGACGATGGACAGATAGTGGTCTTTGGGGCCGAGGATCTCGTCGTCGTCAGATCGGGTGAGGTAACCTTCGTCGCACCCAGGGAGAAGACAGCCGAACTCAAGAAACTCCTCGCCGACCTACCCGAGGAACTCACGAACCCAGAGAGATCTTAGATGCCAGAGATTGGTCTAATCCTCTTCGATGATCGAGTTGCACGTCAGTGGGAGCCCTTTGCCCTGACCCGACCTGTAGGAGAGCTGCTATTCGGTGCCCTGAAGGTGAGGGAGCGGGTCGAGACCGTCCTAGATCTCGAGTGCATCGGACATCTCACCTCGGAACACCTTCTCGGATTCGACGAGCCCGATTCACCCCCGGTCCTCGCCATTGAGGGCCTACCAGCCAAGCAAGATCTCCTCTTCCTCAGCTCCCGGCTCATACCTAGTTGGCAGGGGGTACAGATAGAATGGGGGGATGAGCCTGGGCCGGTCAGAGTTGGGACCGAGGTAGTGGGGTGGTTCGCACCCGCTGGCTCACCGCGTCCCCCAACGACTTTCCTTCTCGACCCCTCTACGAGTGAGGGGGATGAGGGTCATGACCTCGGACCGGGCCGGCTCCTCGAGTTCCCTTGGGAGCTCATCACCTCAAATGCCGATCAGCTACGACGGGATATCCTCGCCCTCTTCCCCGAGGCAGAGAGCCCTGAGCTAGGGGCTGGGATCCACCTAATCGGTGAGAGCGCGCTCATCGTCGGGGCCAACGTCATTATCGAGCCCGGCACGGTCTTCGACCTCAGTGGAGGGCCGATCTGGCTCGACAATGGAGCCGAGATCTCGGCTTTTAGCAGGATCGCAGGGCCAGCCTATATCGGACGAGAGACAAAGATCCTCGGCGGAAAGCTATCAGAGGTATCGGTTGGGCCGGTGTGCCGGGTCCATGGCGAGGTCGAGAGTTCGGTCATCCTCGGGTACTCGAACAAGTCGCATGATGGGTTCCTCGGACATGCCTACCTGGGGAGCTGGGTCAACTTAGGGGCGCTGACGACGAATAGCGATCTCAAGAACAACTACGGGTCGGTGAGGGTCTGGACACCAGGTGGCGAGGTCGATACAGGTGAGCAGAAGATCGGCGCGCTGATCGGTGATCATGTCAAGACGGCGATTGGCACACTTCTGAATACAGGTACAGTAGTGGGGGCGGGGGCGAATCTCTTCGGTACGGGGATGCCACCCTCCTATGTACCCCCCTTCAGTTGGGGGATCGGTCCGGGCGCAGGGGAGTATGATCTGATGAGGTTCCTCGCGACCACAGAAGTTGTCATGTCCAGGCGAGACATCGTCTTGAGTAGTGGGCAGAGATCACTCCTCGAGGCCGCCTGGAGCCTTGCTAGGGGACACACCTGATGGAAATAGATAGAAGTGAAAGAAAGAGATGGGCACTGGTACTGAGTGGGGGCGCGGCCCGTGGGATCGCGCACGCCGGTGTCCTCAAGGTCCTCGAAGAGGAGGATCTACGGCCCGACCTGATCGTCGGGACCAGCGCCGGGGCACTAGCCGGTGTCTTCATGGCCGCAGGCGTTTCGGCCGCCCGGACGATCCGCCTCGCTGAAACCCTGCGCTGGTCGAGTATAGCTCGCCCGGTGATCAATCGGATGGGCTTGCTCAGCAATGACAAGTTGGGCGAACTCGTCGAGAGGGCACTCCCTGTCAGGACCTTCGATGAACTCTCGACCCCCTTCTATTCGGTAGCTACAGACCTACATACCGCCGGACCAGTCATCCTCGGAGAGGGTGACCTCAGTAGTGCGATCATGGCGAGCTGCGCGATACCTGGCCTCTTCGTTCCAGTCGAGCGAGGCGAGAGATTCCTCATCGATGGTGGGGTCAGTGGCAATCTCCCGACTACGGTACCAAGGGAGCTAGGGGCAGAGATCGTCGTCGCCATCGATGTCATCGGTCCCTACCAGAGGCCCGATCCGCCCCGACATATGCTCGCGATCATGGTCCATACCTTCTTCACCCTCAGCCGTGCCGCCGATCGGATCGCCGGGGCCGAGGCCGATCTCCTGATCAAACCGGAGATCTCCGAGATTGGATACGACCAACTCCAGCGGGCGCCCGAATTGGTCGCAGCTGGTGAGGTAGCGGCTCGGGCAGCCCTCCCGGCGCTCCGAGAACTCATACTCGAGACTGAACCGGCGCCGACGAGACCAGCTGAGGCAGTAGCGTGAAGGTCACGATCCTGGGGAGTGGGAGTGGCGGGAACTCGATCTTAGTCGAGGGGGGCGGGACGAGGATCCTGGTAGATGCTGGGTTCAGTGGCCGCGAGATCGAGAGGCGACTCGCAGTCGTAGGGGTCGAGCCAGAGAGTATAGAAGGGATAGTCATCACCCATGATCATGGTGATCATACCCATGGAATGGGTGTACTGGCTCGTCGTTTTGGGCTCCCCCTATACCTGACTGAGTTGACGAGGGATGCCTGCAGGAGACTGCTCAGGGGAGATGAGGAGATCAGGCTCTACCACTCTTCCAAACCCTTTTCGATCGGACCACTCAATGTGCACCCCTTCCTCACCCTCCACGATGCGGTCGACCCGGTAGCGATAAGCATCAGTGATGAGGAGAGTGGGACGAAACTAGGGATCGCGACCGATCTGGGGCGACCGACCGCCTCAGTCCGACACGCCCTCTCCCACTCCGACTTATTGATCTTAGAAGCAAACCATGATGAGGCGATGCTCTGGAATGCGCCCTACCCCTGGTCGGTCAAGCAGAGGATCGCCTCTAGCCATGGTCACCTCTCGAACAATGTCGCCGCCGATCTAGTAAGGGAACTCTTCCACCCAGAGATGAGAGGCGTCGTCCTAGCTCACCTCAGCGAGGCGGCCAATGACCCTGAGTTGGCGAGAGAGGTCGTCGGCCTGGCACTCGAGGAGGTCAGCTACCGGGGTAGACTCCTCGTCGCCGGCCAGGATGAACCACTCGAAACGATCGATATCCCTAGCCTCCGAGAAACCACCAGGTACCATGAAGCTGACCCCCAGCTCTCACTCCTCTGAGAACCGGGGGCCAGTGGCCAGTTAGCAGAGCTGAGCCCCACTTCAACCAGTAGCGCTCGTCAGCACCGGCCTAAACCAACCAGACTTCAGAGCGGCTACAGTCCGAATAACCGTAGGATATCGTTCCCAACCGCCCAGAACATGATGCCGAGGATGATCACGAGGCCGACTTGCATCAACCTCTCCCTCACCTCGACTGGGACCTTCCGTCCGCCCCTAACCGCCTCCACACCGAGTAAGACTAGGTGACCACCATCTAGGACGGGGATCGGTAGGAGGTTGAGGATCGCCAGGTTGACCGAGAAGAGGGCCATGAAACTGAGGAAGGCCTCCAGCCCTATCCGTGCAACCTGACCACTGAGTTGGCCGACGAGTATCGGTCCCCCAAGTGAGCGAGCGGAGACCTTGCCAGTCACCAGATCCCCTAGGACCTTCGTTATCATCGTAGCGGCGCCCCAGGTCCTTTCAGCGCCATGGACGATCCCACTGGCGAGTGTAGGCCGCTCCCGGGGGACCGAATGAGGTGATTGTCCGATCCCGATCCGACCTACCACCCGCTCGCCTCCATCGGGGCCGAGCGCTGTCTCGGCTCTAGGGACGATCCTCACCGTCTGGTACTCACCATCCCTGACCAGCCCGATATCTACGGCTTCTCCTGGCCGGGACTCGATCATCGCGACTAGTTGTGGCCATGACCCGACCTCCTGACCATCGATCGATTCTATCCGGTCACCACTCATGATCCCAGCAGCAGCTGCGGGTCCATCTCCCAGGACCTCACCCACCACTGGACTCTGCCCTGGCTCCAGGGCCTGGATCAGATTGAACTTCAGAGTGTCGTTCGCGGGGACCTCGATAGTGACCGGTGCACCCTCCTCGAAGTGAATGGTCAGAGGCCCGGGGGCCGCACTGATCAGGGCATTCCGCAGATCGCCCCAATCACTGATCGGCTTGTCATCGACCGCGATCACCTTCGTCCCCTCGGGGACCTCACCGAGCGCGGTCGTCCCAGGGGGTAGGATCGCAGAGGCAGCCGCAGGCAAACGAGCCTCGGGCTCTATCGGGATTCCCCAGATGAAGCCACTCAGGGTGAAGATCACCAAGGCAAAGACGAGGTTCATTAGGACTCCCGCCGAGATGACCAGGGCACGGGCTGGGATCGATTTCGAGTCGAAATCTCGGCTGCCCCGTCCCTGGCCCGCACCATCCTGGACTACAGCTGGCTCGGCCTCACCCGAGGAGCCACCCTCGATCGGTTCCATCTCCTCCATCCCGGCCATCTTGACATAGCCACCGAGTGGGAGGAGTGAGATCACATATTCAGTCTCGCCGCGCCTGAACCCAATGATCCTCGGACCGAACCCGATCGAGAAGCGCTCGACCTCGATCCCAACGGCCTTTGCCGTCATAAAGTGTCCGAGTTCATGGACGAAGATCAATACGCCCAGGACGATAGCGGTTGCAATCAGCGTTGTCAGCATCGATCTATCAGGATCCTCTGCGCCTCCGCGCGTGCCCAATTATCCGCCGTGATCACGGTCTCGACCGTATCTATCTCCTGCGGTAGATGTGCTGCGAGTACCCGCTCGATCACCTCGGCGATCCCCAAGAACGGCAAGTCCCCGGCCAGGAAGGCGGCTACAGCCACCTCATTCGCCGCATTGAAGACGGCGGGAGCGGTACCACCCTCTCTACCAGACTCGACCCCGAGCACGAAAGCAGGGAACCTCTCCTCATCGAGTGACTCGAAGGTGAGTGTCCCTGCACGGACGGCATCGAACCGGGTGCCCTGATCGATGATCCGCTCTGGATAGGTCAGGGCGTAGAGGATCGGTAGCTCCATCGTCGGGAAGCCGAGTTGAGCCAGAACCGCACCATCAGTGAACTCGACCATCGAATGGATGATCGATTGCGGGTGGATCACGACCTCGATCCCATCATACCCCATCGAATAGAGGAAGTGCGCCTCGATCACCTCTAATGCCTTGTTCGCAAGGGTTGCTGAATCGATCGTGATCTTGGCGCCCATAGCCCAGGTGGGATGCCTGAGAGCCTCGGCAGGGGTGACACCTCCTAGTGAGTCACGGTCGCGTTCCCGAAAAGGCCCACCCGACGCAGTCAGGATCAACCTCTCGACCTCTGCAGGGCGAGAGCCCTGGAGACACTGGAGGATCGCACTATGCTCGCTATCGATCGGGATCAACTCGCCACCACCCTCCCGGAGCGCCTCGATCACGAGGGGGCCACCAACGACGAGAGACTCCTTATTGGCGAGAGCAAGACGCTTCCCAGCACGAAGAGCAGCGAGTGAGGCCTCGAGACCCGCGGCACCGACGACCGCATTGACTACGATCTCGACATCGGGATGTGTCGCCGCATCGACCAGCGCCCTCTGACCTGTCAACCATTCCGTCCCAGTGGTATTGGTAGAGGCCGTACTCAATGCTGCCGGGTCGGCGAGGATCGCAAGTTCAGGCTGGTACCTTGCAACCTGACGTGAGAGTGCACGACCACTACTCCTCGCGCTGAGCGCCACTACCTTGAACCTGTCGGGATGACGATCGATCACCGCCAAGGTGCTCTTACCGATCGAGCCAGTAGAACCCAAGAGTGCGACCCCAACTGCCACTACCAACCTCCGCTCCGGATCCAAAGGAGTGTTGCCAGATACCAGTATGCTATCGGTAATGCGAAGAAGAGAGCATCGAAGCGATCGAGGATACCACCATGCCCGGGGATCAGATTCCCTGAGTCCTTCACCCCAGCCTCCCTCTTGAGGAGCGACTCTACGAGATCGCCGATCTGCGCTGCCGAGGCGATGAGCGCCCCCCCTATCGCTCCCCCCCAGAAGCCGATGGGTAGGCCGACGAGGTCACCGAGGATCAGCCTCGAATAGAGAGCGCCACCGATGACCGCTCCACTGAGCCCGGCGAGAGATCCCTCGACCGTCTTACCAGGGCTGACCCGGGGAATCAACTTCCGCTTCCCTACCGCGGTACCTACGAAGTATGCCGCAGAATCATTCAGCCAGGTGAGACCGATCGCAAAACCGACGAGGGCAACTCCATCCCACCTCCCCCAGAGTCCGAACTCCGAGTCCAGGAGGTGGCGGAGGAATAGAGCATGAACGATAGTCCCGCCGGTCAGGATCGCGCCGGTAAGAGTAGTCGCCACCGAGGCAAGGGGCCGGCCTTCGACACCATGAGTCAGTATGACTATCGTAGAACTCAGGAGGAGGAGGGCTACTCCGACCACCCATAACCACCTAGCGGTCGCCACGAATGATGGGTCGAAGCCACCCACCAGGACGAAGAGAGCAGCCCCTATCACCCCGAGTGAGGTGAGTGCGTTGATCCCGCCCTTCGCTGCGAGTCGATAGAACTCCGCAGCACCGATCAGGGATATCAGGGCCAAGAGTGCGGCAAGGACCCAGCCACCTAGATAGAGAGCCCCGATCGCGATAGGGATCCCGACCACCGCGGCGCCGGTACGCCGGGCCAACTCACCCAGGTTCATCCTCAGACCGCCGACACCCTACCAAAGCGGCGCTCTCGCCTCTGGTAGTCACGAATCGCTTCGAAGAGGTGCTCCCTACGGAAGTCAGGCCAGAGTACTGGAGAAAGGAAGAGCTCGGTATAGGCGAGTTGCCAGAGCATGAAGTTGCTGATCCTCTGCTCACCCGAGGTCCGGATGAGGAGGTCGGGATCAGGGAGACCCGCGGTATAGAGCTCGCTCTCAAAGGTCGATTCATCGATCGAGCTGCTGGAGAGGGTGCCGGCCTGGACGCGCTCTATCAGCCTCGCTACCGCGCGCAAGATCTCAGAGCGGCCACTATAACTGATCATCAGGTTCAGGCGGAGTTGCGGGCCTCCAGCCGTCGCATCCTCCATCTTCTCGATCGCAGCCCTCTGGCGGTTGGGTAGACGGTCGAGGTCACCGAAGACCCTGACCTCTACCCCCTGCGCACGTAGCTCAGTTCGCTCCTTGATCAGATAATGCTCGAGGAGAGTCATCAAAGCCGAGATCTCCCGCGGTGGCCGATTCCAATTCTCCTGGGAAAAGGCGTACAGTGTCAGGATCTCTACCCCGGCTTCGATCGATCCCTCGACGACATCGCGCACAGCCCGCACACCCGCTGCATGTCCCTTGAAGCGCGGTAGGGTCCGTGCACGCGCCCAGCGACCATTGCCATCCATGATGATCGCAACGTGCTGGGGAATATGCCCGTCGAGCTTGATCCTCAGTAGTGAATCGGGCGGCATCGTCCTGATCAGATCTCCATGACCTCTTGCTCCTTGATATCGAGCATCTCATCGATTCGGGCGATATACTCGTCAGTCAGCTTCTGAACCTGATCGGTCAGGCGATGCGCCTCATCCTCACCAATCTCATTCTCCTGCTGTTGACGTCTGATCTCACGATTCGCCTCCTGGCGGGCATGACGGACCGAGATCCTGCCCTCCTCAGCGAGCTTCTGTAGGACTCGGACCAGCTCACGTCGGCGTTCTTCCGTCAGCGCGGGGATCGGGATCCTGACCACATTACCATCATTCGATGGGTTGAGGCCAAGGTCAGAGGTCCTAATCCCCTTCTCGATCTCACCGATCAGACTCTTGTCCCAGGGCTGGATCACCAGGAGACGTGGCTCGGGAGCCGAGATCGTACCGACCTGATTGAGTGGGACCTTACTACCATATGCCTCTACACGTACCATCTCGAGTAGGGCTGGCGTGGCCTTACCTGTCCGGACCGAGGCAAACTCACGGCGAGTCGCCTCGATCGCCTTCTCCATCAATTCCTTCGCCGCCGCAATCGATGGCATCTATATTTCCCCCTTGGAGCTTGGACGGAATGGGTCTGACAAAGATAAACCAGATGAGCTCAACTGACCAGCGTACCGACGCGCTCACCCTCTATAGCCGCTGCAACCGCACCAGACCTCTGAATATTGAGGACGATGATAGGCATACCATTGTCCTTACAGAGAGAGATCGCTGCCGCATCCATTACCCCGAGCTCCCGAGTCATCACATCCATGAACGAGAGCCGGGGGAGGAAGACCGCATCAGGGTCCTCCTCGGGGTCAGCACTGTAGATACCTTCGACCCTCGTGGCCTTGATGATCACATCGGCATTCATCTCGATAGCACGTAGGACAGCCGCGGTATCAGTCGAGAAGTAGGGGTTACCCGTACCACCCGCGAAGATGACGACGCGCCCCTTCTCGAGGTGTCGGAGAGCACGACGCCGGATATAGGGCTCAGCAAGCTCTTCCATCCTGATCGCCGTCATCACCCTCGTCTCGACCCCCTTCCGCTCCAAGAGGTCTTGCAGGGCGAGAGCATTGATGATCGTTGCCAACATACCCATATAGTCAGCATTGACACGATCCATACCCTCGCGACTTGCCTGGGTCCCGCGAACGATATTACCGCCCCCGATCACCAGACCCAAGCTGACCCCCATACCAGCGACGCTCTTCACCTCGTCAGTGAGCCGGTCCACGACCGAGGGAGAGATACCAAAGCCCTGGTCACCGGCGAGTGCTTCACCGCTCAGCTTGAGGAGTACCCGACGATACTTCAGGCCACTCTGCGCCGACACCTCTTCTCCTTCAAGATCCTTCATTCACACCTCGAGACCATCAAGGCCACACCACCTCTGATCCCCGGCTCACTCCCCGAGCTCGAAACGGGCGAAACGACGGACGACGATATTCTCTCCCGTCTTCGCCGAGATCTCAGCGATCAGCTCGCCGACAGTCTTATCCGTATCCCTGATATAAGCCTGATCGAGGAGGGTGTTGTCCTGATAGAACCTCTTCATCTTGCCCTCTACGATCCGATCCCAGAGATGCTCAGGACGACCCTCGTTCTTCGTCTGCTCGAGGAAGACAGCCTTCTCACGCTCGACGACATCCTCAGGGAGATCCTCCGCAGAGACAGCGAGTGGATTGGTCGCAGCGATATGCATGGCGAGGTTGCGGACGAGTTCCTGGAAATCGTCGGTCCGAGCGACGAAGTCGGTCTCACAGTTGACCTCGACCAAGACACCAATACGACCATTCATGTGAACATACTGCCCGATCAGCCCCTCATGGGTCTGACGACCAGCACGGGTAGCAGCCTTCGCCGCACCGCGCGCGCGGAGGATGTCTACCGCAGCCTCGAGATCACCCCCCGACTCCTCGAGTGCCTTCCTGCACTCCAGAATGCCAGCGCCGGTACGGTCACGAAGCTCTTTCACCTGTGCTGCACTGATCGACATACTCACCCTTCCAATCTCGGTTGTTCTCTATCTCGATGCCGCGATGGTACACACCACGGCCAAACTGCAAAGATATCTAGAATGGTACCAGACCAAAGAATAGGTAGACCTGGCGTGAAAAAGCGCTGCAGAGCTGCCGGTGCAGCGCTGCAGCGCTCACGAGCGCTGAGCGATCAGGCTCGGCCCGCAGAATAGGCGAACTCACTCCTCGCCATCGTCCTCGCTGCCAGCGCGCAGATTCGCTATCACCTCCGGCCGAGGACGACGACGGCGCCGAGGACGACGACGACGGCGCTCCTCTTCTTGCGGTGCCGCCATACCAGCATCCGACGAGTAGGTGACCGCCTCTGCCTCCGCGGCACGACGTCGGACCTCGGGCGGCAACTCCCGGTGCGCCTGTTCGATCGCATCGGCGAGGGCACTGGTTATGAGGGAGACCGCGCTAATCGCGTCGTCGTTGCCCGGGATCGGATAGTCGATCAGGTCGGGATCGGCATTCGTATCTACGATCGCGATGACCGGGATCCCCAACTTGTTCGCCTCCCTGACAGCGATATGCTCCTTCTTCGCGTCGACGACGAAGACCGCGCCTGGGAGACGTGACATCTCTTTCACACCAGAGAGGTACTTCTCGAGCTTCTCGCGCTCACGGGAGAGGATCAACTGTTCCTTCTTCGTATAGAACTCGTAGGCCCCCTCCTCGAGCCCCCTCTCGAGATCCTTGAGCCTCTGGATCTGCCGCTTGATCGTCTGGAAGTTCGTCAACATACCACCGAGCCAACGCTCTGTCACCCAGAGAGAGTCCGAACGCTGGGCCTCCTGCTCGACGATCATCCGCAACTGACGCTTCGTGCAGATGAAGAGTACTCGCTCACCACGAAGTATGACCTCACGAACCTTCTGCTGAGCCGCACGCAGCCGATCGAGAGACTTCTTCAGATCAATGATATAGATGCCGTTGCGTTCGGCGAAGATGAACTTCCGCATCTTCGGGTTCCAACGGCTCGTCTGGTGCCCGAAGTGGACACCAGCCTTTAGCAGATCCTGGATCTCTATCTCTTGCATACCCTCACAAACCTCGACACTGGGGTTGAACATCCGCCACCTTCATTCGCCCCGCCGCCCTCAGGGACCCCAGCGAGACGTCCAGTAGCGTGCATGGTTTCTTCGAACCTGGCTCCCGTATTAGCGCTTCGAGAACTGGAAACGCTTACGAGCACCTGGACGACCAGGCTTCTTCCTCTCGACCTTCCGTGCGTCACGGGTGAGTAGCCCATACTGACGGAGAGGTCCGCGCAGATCAGGATCGAACTCTAGAAGGGCACGGGCGATAGCGAGACGGACAGCACCAGCCTGACCAGTCGTGCCCCCACCATTCACATTGACCCTGACATCGAAGCTGCCCTCCTGCTCAGCGACCTCTAGTGGCTCAGCAGCATGCTTTTGCAGACTGAGACGGGGGAAGTAGTCCTCCAAGGGACGACCATTGATCTCCCACCCACCACTACCAGGCCGCAGATAGACCCGGGCCACACTCGTCTTACGACGCCCTATACCATGATATTGTTCGACTGCCATCTCAGACCTCCAGAGGCTGCGGCTGCTGCCCTTCATGCGGATGATCGGGACCAGCATAGACGCGCAGCTTCTTCTGCATCAGGCGGCCGAGGTTATTCTTCGGCATCATCCCCTTGACCGCCAACTCAATGATACGCTCGGGATTCTTCTCGAGCATCTCCTTGAAAGGAATGTGCTTCTCAGACCCGACGTAGCCAGAGTGGCGGAAGTAGGTCTTCTGCTCGGCCTTCTTGCCCGTGAGCCTTATCTTCTCAGCATTGATGACCACTACGTGATCACCCATATCCATATGAGGAGCATAAGTGGGCTTGTGCTTACCGCGCAGGATCTTCGCTATCTCGCTAGCGAGCCTACCGAGCACCTTCCCCTCTGCGTCGACCAGCCACCAGTTCCGGTGGATATCCGAGGCCTTCGGTGTATAGGTTTTCATTGCTTCCCTGATGCAATCCAAGCACAAATCGGCGTAGCTTTTTAGAATACTCTAAACGACATTTTCTGTCAAGTGTGAAAAGCGTCCAGGAACCTAGCGCGAGAGGCGTGCCTCATTCTCGCGAGCGCGCGCTCCTTGATCTGGCGTACCCTCTCCCGTGATATCCCCAACAGCGCGCCGATCTCCTCTAGAGTCTTCGGCTCCGGTGAATCGATCCCATAATACAGTCTCAGGATCCTAGCCTCCCTCTCACTAACCGTACTGAGGACCTCTTCGATCATCTCGGTGAGAGCCTGATCATAAATACTAGCATCCGGAGGCTCAGTAAGGAGATCCGCTATATAGTCCATCAATCTGATATCATTGTCTGGGGCTACCGGGGCATCGAGGGAGAGATACGCCTGACTCAACCTCAGGCTCTGCTCGACCTCTTCGTAGCGGAGCTCCATATCACTGGCCACCTCCTCGAGGGTCGGTTCCCTGCCAAGCTCCTGTAGGAGGCGGGAGCGTCTCCTCCCGATTCGATGGATCTCATTGGCACGGTTTACTGGGACCCTGACGATCCGTCCCTGCTCAGCGAGTGCCTGGAGGATCGCCTGCCTTATCCACCAGACAGCGTAGGAGATGAACTTGACTCCCCGCCTCTCATCGAATCGCCGTGCCGCTCTCATCAATCCGAGGTTCCCCTCATTGATGAGATCGTCTAGTGGTACCCCCTGATCCTGGTACCTCTTGGCGACCGAGACGACGAACCTCAGATTCGCTCTCACGAGCTCGTCGATCGCCTCCTCATCCCCCTCCCTCGCCTTCCTTGCGAGCTCTATCTCCTCCTCGCGTTTTAGGAGCGGATAAACGCTGATCTCCCTGAGGTACCGATCCAGGGAGTTCTCTTCGTGCGCTACGACACGCATCGACCTGGATTTCATCACACACTCCGGGCCCTGACTCGCGTAGAATGGCTGGATCGGCCATGATCTATTGGGAAGACCCCATAAGGGGCTCTTGGCTACCCGAAGGTGACTCTATGTCTGATTGCGGGGGCAGGTATAGATCCGCCGCGATCAGCGTATTACATCACCGATACGTGCCCAGCGGATCTGAGTGATCCATGGGAAGGGCTTCATCGTGTTTGCATTGAATGAGTAGTAGACGAAGAGGGGTTTGCCCTTGATCGCCCCCCTCTCGACGAATCCCCAGTAGCGGGAGTCCTGGGAATCGTCCCGATTGTCGCCGAGCATGAAGTAGTTGTCTTCAGGGACGACTATCGGCCCCCAATTGTCTCTCGATGGGACGTACTCCTCGGGGCTGAGATCACCGACGAGGTGAGCTCTCTGCCAAAGCATGTCTCGAACGGTTATGTCGAGTCCGAGGAGATCGGTATGCTGTACATAGGGCTCGTCCTGCGGCTCTCCATTGACGTAGAGGACCTGATCTCTCATCTCGAGGGTGTCACCTGGGGCACCGACGAGCCTCTTGACATAATTCTTCCCTGGGTCATGTGGTGGAATGAAGACGACGACGTCACCCCGCTCTGGCTCTGCGAAGCTCGGCAATCTCTTCGAGGTACCGGGGAGCTGAGCGCCATAGACCGCCTTGTTCACGAAGAGGAAGTCACCGACGAGGAGGGTCTCCTCCATACTCCCGGTCGGGATACGAAAGGCCTCTACCAGAAAGGTCCTTACGAGGAGGAAGAGGACCAAGGCCACCACGATGGACTTGGCCATTTCCCAGGTGGATTGCCACCTCTGGGTAGTATCCTTTCCTCGGTCCTGCTTTCCCCCGGCCCCTCGGGCCCGGTCCTCTCTAGACTCTCTAGTCTTGCGACTCACCGATACTCCCTCATCCGGTCTCTAGCTCCCCTCGAGGCTCCACATGGAGGTACGAAAACCTCTATTGAGTTACCCCTCCCGCCTCTAGGGCGTTCCGGGAGAGCAGTCATACCAATCCGCAGGACGTTCTGCGGTCTCCTCCCCTCCCAAAGCCGAGATCAAGACTTCATCTCTCATGCCGTCTTGGGATCGGGGTGGCCGCTCCCAGGTGGGGCCCCCCACCTGGGCCAGCCGATCAACTCAATAGTTGTCGATCTGGGCTCTCTGCAAACGACCAGAGTAATCTACATATATGACCTTTGTCTCTGTGTAGAAATCGTAGACCTCCCAGCCTCCCTCTCGGTGACCATTACCTGTCATCTTGATCCCACCGAAGGGGAGGTGCGCCTCTGCCCCGATCGTTGGCGCATTGATATAGGTGATACCATTGTCGAGCTCGGTCATAGCCCGGAAGGCGATCCGGTTGTCACTCGTATAGAGACTACTCGAGAGCCCATACTCGACCTCATTGTTGATCCTGAAGGCCTCATCGACCTCCTTGAAGGGTATGACAGCGAGAACGGGTCCGAAGATCTCCTCGAGGGCGATCCTGCTCCCAGGCTCTACGTCGGCTAGGATCGTCGGCTCGAAGAAGAAGCCGTCATCTAGACCTGGTCCCGTAGCCCTCTTGCCACCGGTGAGGAGCCGTGCTCCCTCCTCGAGTCCTATTTCGATATAGGAGGTGACCTTCTCCAGGGCGCGCTCATTGATCAGAGGTCCGACATCGACTCCCTCCTCGAGCCCATTCCCTAGACGTAGCTCCTTCGTCCTCTCGACGAGTCTCTCGAGGAACTCGTCATAGATATCCTCGTGGAGTAGGAGCCTGCTCGTCGCTGTGCACCTCTGGCCAGTAGTTCCAAAGGCACCCCAGAGGACGCCATCGAGGGCGAGATCGATCTCTGCATCGGGGAGGACGATCTGCGCGTTCTTACCTCCCATTTCGAGGGAGAGCCGCTTGTGCATCCTTCCACAGATCTCCCCGATCAGTGCCCCGGTCTGGGTCGATCCGGTGAAGGAGATGACAGGGACATCGGGGTGCTCTACGAGTGCGTTCCCGACCTCAGCCCCATACCCGTGGACGAGTTGAACCACCTCAGGCGGGATCCCAGCCTCGAGGAGGATCTCGACGAGTATCGTCGCTGTATGCGGCACATCTTCAGCGGGCTTGAGGATGATGGAGTTCCCACTGAGGAGGGCTGGGAATCCCTTCCAGGTCGGTATCGCTAGGGGGAAGTTGAAGGGCGTGATCAGCCCACAGACCCCGATCGGTCGCCTGTAAGTCATCGCCCATTTGTTGGGGAGCTCACTCGGAACCGTCCTACCGTAGAGACGACGTCCTTCTGTACCCGCGAAGTAGGCAGTGTCGATCCCCTCCTGGATATCGCCACGGGTCTCGGCCAAGACCTTTCCCATCTCGCGGGTCATGATCTGGGCCAGCTCTTCCTTCCTCTCGGTGAGGAGATCACCGATTCGGCGCATGATGTCACCACGCTCGGGTGCAGGCCGCCTCTGCCACTCTTCGAAGCCGCGCTGAGCAGATCTGACGGCGCGCTCTAGGTCTTCCTCACCAGAGCGGGGCCAGAGACCGATCAGGTCGGACTGGTCCGCAGGATTCCTATTCTCGAAATACTCTCCAGTGGCGGGCTCGACCCACTCACCACCTATGAAGTTCTTGTACTTCTCAGCCATTATCATCTCCACGACAGGATCGTCACCGATTGTTCGGGCCCATTCCGACGGATAGTGCAGAGTTCAGAGCAGGTTGGCAAGACTTGCGGCCTGGACACTAGTCGCGAGGTCGACTGGGAGGTGCTATCACCCCTCCTCCCGGACGAGGCCGAACCGATCTATCTTCTTATAGAGGTTAGAGCGCGGCATCTCGATCGAGCGCGCCGTCTCACTCACATTCCACTCATGCTCACGGAGCTTCATGAGTATATAGGCTCGCTCCGCACTATCTTTGAACTCAGCAAAGGTCGGAGCGGCAAGGATATCGGCAGGGATTGCGCCCTGAGCAGGGACCGCTCCGGCGAGTCTCTCGACATCGGCCCCACTGATCTCATCGCCCCGAGCTAGGATCATCAGCCTCTCGACTGTATTACGCAACTCGCGAACATTACCTGGCCAATCCATTTCGACGAGCCGCTCGACCGCATGGGCCGAGAAGTGTCGGGGCGGGAGGCTCTGCTCCTCACTGATCCTCTCAGCGAAGTGCTGAACCAGCATAGGGATATCATCTCGCCGCTCCCGTAGGGGCGGGACGAGGATAGGGACGACATTGAGCCGGAAGAAGAGATCCTCTCGGAACCTCCCAGCCTCGATCTCCTTCTCGAGGTCCTTGTTCGTGGCGGCGATCACGCGCACATCGACCTCGATCGGTCTATCGCCCCCAACCGGAGTGACGAGCCCCTCCTGCAAGACCCTTAGGACTTTGGCCTGCGCTGCGAGACTCATATCCCCAATCTCATCGAGGAAGAGAGTCCCCTGATGAGCAAGTTCGAATTTACCAGTACGGTCGGCAAAGGCACCAGTGAAGGATCCCTTCCTATGACCGAAGAGCTCACTCTCGATCAACTCGGCAGGGATCGCAGCGCAGTTCACCTCTATAAAAGGACCATCTGCCCGTGGGGAGAGGCGGTGGATCGCGCGCGCAACGAGCTCCTTCCCTGTCCCATTCTCACCAGTGATGAGGACCCTGGCATCGGTAGGAGCGACGACCTCGATCTTATCCAATAGGAGGGTGATCGCGGGACTCTGACCGACGATCTCATACCGGCTCTCGACCGCATCCCGAAGTCGAGCATTCTCCTCGGCGAGTCCCCTCTGCTGTAGTGCATTCCTGATAGTCAGGAGGATTCGATCGGTATCGAGGGGCTTCTCGAGGAAGTCGTAGGCCCCCCGTCGTGTCGCCTCGACAGCGGTCTCTATCGTCCCATGGCCACTGATCATGACGACGAGGGCCTCGGGATCTAGCTCGCGTAATCTAACGAGCACCTCTAGCCCATCTAGGTGGGCCATCTTTACATCGAGGAAGGTCAGGTCGGGGTCGAAGGTGGGGAAGAGATCTAGTGCAGCCCCTCCGGAGGCCGCAGTACGGACCTCGTGCCCCTCATACTCCAAGAGCTGACGGAGCACCCGTCGGATACCATCTTCATCATCGACGACAAGGATTTTGGCCATCTGGAACTACTACCCTCTGCACGATCTCCTATCTACCCGCGCGTCCATCAGACAACCTCTTTCCTAGGAAGAGAGGTTACCCATGAAGATCAGTGAATCGCCACGTATATAAGCATTGGTGACCCCATCGGGGAGGTCCAATCCAAAGGCGTCTGGTGGTAAGCCTGGCTCATCCCTCCTACCGAGTCGGTGCAGGATCGCCGGTATCATACCGCGCGGGAGCGGGATACGTGCAGCCGTGACCTCATCGATCGCGACCCCAACCCTATGTGACCGGAGTGGTATCAGTTGACCACTAGCCGTAACATCGGTCGTATCTGGTAGGAACCCAAGCACCTCGCCGATATCATCGGCACGTGGGAATCGATCCGTCGGGACCTGGAACCTCAGCCTGATCCGTCCTCCCCTTATCTCGACCTTGGGACCGACAACATATGGCGGCAAGATCCTTTCCGACCAAGAATCGATCAACCCCTGCAACTCCAGCTGGGCGAGGGCGATCCTCTCCACCTCACCATTCTCTAACGCGAGGAGCTTGGCCTCGACGCCCTGAGGCGTGCCAGCTGGGTGGTCACCAGCGGCCACTACTGGATCTGCACTCCTGAAGGCGATCCAAGCAGCACGCAGTTGAGCACGGTACTGCCACCCAAAGGCGACGATCGCAACCAGGACCGCGAGGCCTATGATACGCCGCAGGCAACCACCGATCATGATATCAAGTCCTCATCTCCGGCCACTCGTCATCCCCCGCGCTTGGCTACCCCAGAGGTAGGGTCGCGATCCGTTCGTACTTGGCTCCGGATGGTGAGAGGTGGCTCCTCACCAGGTGCACATCCGAGACCTCTATCTTAGCCTCATAGTCGAGACTCTGTAGGAATCCTTCGAGTTCTCTGAAGTCACCGGCCTGTGCCTTCGATTCAGCTCTCCCGATCGTCAGATGGGGCTGGAACGCTCGGGTCTCACGCTCGAAGCCGAGGGGTGATAGAGCCCACTCTATATCCTGTTTCAGGCACCGGAGGGGAGGCGTCGCCTCGACCCCGAGCCAGAGGGTCCGCGGGTTCCTCAAGGAGGGAAATGCGCCAAGACCACCGATATGCAGATCGAATGGGGGAGTCTTGGCTGCCGCGTCGGCGACCGCCCTCTCCAACTCGGGGAGGGTCCGGCGAGGACAATCCCCGAGGAATTTGAGGGTCAGGTGTAACGCCTCCCTTCCTACCCACCGGACGGGGAGCTGGGAGTCCCTCAGAGCCGCTGTGGCCCCCATGACCTCATCCTGTACCTCCTCGCTCAGGAGGAGAGCTATGAAGAGCCTCAATCTAGGACCTCACTACTATCGAGGTCGAGGGCGATGTAATGGAATCCAAGGCCCTTGATCTCGGTGGTAAGTTCTCCGGCGACCTCTGCCAGTCCCATCATGAGGTGTTGCGGAGCACTGAGTGCGACGATCTCACCTCGCCCCCCAACGATCTCTGATCTAACCTCATCGAATCCATGATCTCTCAATATATCTTGCACAGCTTTCAACCTCTCATCATCTCGTGCTGAGCCAGATCGGTTGCTACTCTCCTCACCCCTCATATCCAGTCCTCAGCCCCCAGGTCGATCCATTGCCCCCCCTTTCCTTCGAAAGTTGGATCGGGACGATGACCTCGTTGAGGGAGCCCTGGCGGTATCCTTCGAGATCGAGGAGGACGCGCTCGAACCCAATCCTCCTGACCTCTCTAGAGAGAGCCGCGGCACGAACGATCGCACTCCCGATCTCTTCAGGCCGGACCTCGATTCGAGCGAGTGTGCCATGGTGGCGAACACGGAATTCACGGAACCCATACCGCCGCAGTACCAACTCGGCCTCCTCGACCTCTCTCAACCTCTCAGGCGTAACCGAGAGACCGTAAGGTATCCTACTGGCTAGACAGGGGGCTGCGGGCTGGTCCCAGGTGGGGAGTCCGAGCCTCTGAGAGAGCTCCCTGATCTCCGCCTTCTTAAGGCCTGCCTCGAGGAGTGGTGAGTGGACCCCGAGTTCGCGGGCGGCGACCATACCTGGACGGTGGTCACCTATATCGTCGGCATTCGACCCATCCAGGACCGCCGCGAGACGATACTCTTTCGCGATCTCCCCCAACTTGGTCCAGAGTTCTGACTTGCAGAAGTAGCAACGGTCTGACCGGTTCGCAGCGTAGTTCGGATCACCGACCTCCTCTGTCCGCACCTCGAGGTGTGGGATCCCAAAGCGAGCGACACACTCCAGTGCGATCTCATGTTGTACACCAGGATACGAGGCACTCAGACCGGTGACAGCCAGTACGTTGTCAGGCCCGAGTGTATCGACTGCGACCTTGGCGAGGAAGACCGAGTCGACCCCACCAGAGTAGCCGATACAGACCGATCCCAACTCCTGGAGTATAGCCTCAAGCCGTCGATACTTCTGCTCTAGATCCATGCGCTCCCTCTCTATGGGTCGGCCCTAGTTTATCGGCACTTCTGCCAGACGATTATACTCCAAAATAGAGTGGCCGGATCCCATCGAGGGGGATCCAGCCAGCTCAGCTCAGTATACCCCGATCTCTCCAGCCGCTAGCACACCCGGGATATCCCTTTGTCACACTGACACTTCCGGCGTCCTCCTCCGATCGAAAGATCGGTATTGCAGAGCTTCGGCCAGGTGGGTCGTCTCGATCGAGTCGCTCCGGGCGAGATCCGCTATCGTCCTGGCTAGCTTCAACACCCGATGGTAAGCTCGCGCCGAGAGATGTAGCCTCCTCATAGCCCTCTGTAGGAGCTCCTCGGCGGCTGGACCAAGCCGACAGAATTGATCGAGATCTCGTACTGTCATCTGAGCATTCGCGTAGACCGCACCTCGTCCTCGGAAGCGGTCTAGTTGGCGCTGACGTGCCTCTATCACCCTCTCCCGTATCGTAGCACTCCCCTCCCCATGCCTGCGGCCCGTCATCTCCTCCGGACTGAGGGCCGGTAGCTCGACATGTAGGTCGATTCGGTCGAGGAGGGGTCCCGAGATCCTTGCCCTATACCTCTCTATCTGGCCATAGTGGCAGGTGCACATGGCCGGCCCTGCACCATAGTATCCGCAAGGACAGGGATTCATCGCTGCGACGAGCATGAATCGAGCGGGATAGGTAATAGCCGAGCGCGCCCTCCTTATCATGAGGCTCCCCTCCTCGAGGGGCTGGCGGAGCGCCTCGAGTGTTGCTCTCCTCAGTTCTGGTATCTCATCGATGAAGAGGACACCATTGTGAGCCAGGGATACCTCCCCAGGCCGAGGATTGATTCCGCCACCTATCAATCCTGCCTCAGTGATGGTGTGATGTGGGGCTCTGAATGGCCTTCGCCCTATCAGCGCTTGGCCTGGTGGAAGACGACCCGCTACCGAGTGTATCCGAGTTACGTCCAATGACTCCTCCCTACTCAATGGTGGGAGGATTCCAGGGATCCGTCGCGCCAGCATCGACTTGCCCGTGCCCGGACTACCTATCATGAGGAGATTGTGCGCCCCAGCTGCAGCGACCTCGATCGCCCTCTTCGCCTGTTCCTGGCCCCGAACCTCTGCAAAGTCGAGGTCATCTTCGCCTGACTCCGCCGGGGGAGCGGTCTCCACTGGAGTCCGCTCTAGTTCGATCTCATCTCGTAGGTAGAGGACGACCTCTTGCAAGCTCTTCGCTCCCCGGACCTCTACCTCGGGAACGACTGCGGCCTCGCGTGCATTGGCAGCAGGTAGGATGATTCGACCAATGCCCTCTTCCCTACACCTGAGCGCCAGGGAGAGTGAGCCCCGGATCGGTCTGAGTTCGCCATCGAGACCGAGCTCGCCTACGAGGCAGCTCTCGGTGAGCCGGACCGGTGGGACAAGACCCTGGCTGACCAGGATCCCAATCGCTATCGGGAGATCGAAGGCACTCCCCTGCTTCCTGATATCAGCTGGAGCGAGATTGACCGTTATCTTCCGCGGTGGGACATCGAATCCACTATTCCTCAAGGCGGCGACAACTCGCTCTCTCCCCTCACGGACCGCACTCTCCGGGAGTCCTACCACACTCATCCCAGGGAGCCCTCGTCCGAGGTCGACCTCCACCTCGACAGTGATGGCATCTACCCCGAAGATCGTGCCGCTGACCAGTTGGGCTAGCATATCACCTCCCAGTGGTTGGACCAGATACTGGGAAGCTATACCGATCTCGGGGCAGCTCCATAGGTCCGGAGGTCACCTCCGGAACTGATAGGCGAGCTTCACGAAAAAGCCATCACTCTCTCGCTCGAGACGACTGATATCGAAGGATCTCCTTTGGGGATCGGGGCCGATGCCGAGCTGGTCCCCATACCTATATCCGAGTGAGGTTCCGTACCCGAAGAAGGCGACAGTCCCTGGTGTCGGCGTATAGGAGACGAGTAGATCGAGCCGGAGACCATCGAGCTGATGATCCCTGATCTCGATCCCATCTATCCTCACCTCCCGGCCCAGCCTGGGATCGACATAAGCAGACCTCCTCTCGGCCTGCCACTCGCCAATTGCTCTGAAGAATAGTGCCCGATTAGGCTGATACTCGAACCGGGCCCGAGGTATGATCGTCCGCGCGAACTCGGAGCCATCCTGGGTACGATCGAGGTATTGGATCGTATTCGAGAGATTGATCCTTATCGAGGGTCGTGGTCTCAGCGAGAGACTCGCGTTCATCCCTGACAGGTCCCCTGGCGCTCCCTCATCGAAGATGGGCGCCCTCTCCCGCTGGAAGGATAGACTCGCATTGAAGGTCCGATAGGTTGGTGTCTTTAGGCCAATATTGATTCCATAGCCAGAGATCCGGTCGAAGGGATCGTAGGCGACCCATCCCGAACCACTCCGCACCTCATAACCCTGGTAGAGGGATGGGTCGAGGAGGTAAAAGTTCCTCCCTGAGTTCGTATCGAGCTCCCAGCCGCCGCGCATACGGAATGAGATATTGAGGGCCTCCCCCCCTTCGATCGCGGACTCTCTTCCGAACTCGTCGTAATGCCAGAGACGGGAGGGGTTGACGTATATGTTGACCCTCTCGATCAATGCTCCTGGTCCCCCATAGAAGGAGACTCTATTCAGGGCGCCGAAGTCTATGATACCACTCCTCCGAATGAATCCGGCATCTGCCTCGAAGTCATCGGCTATTCCACTCAGCCTGTAGTTGAAGCCGATATGTCGCCCTGTCCTATCGACCTCTGCCTTCCAGATAGGTGCATTGGTCCATTCATCCACCCGAGTCCATGACCTACCATACTGGAGCTCGGCGAAGTACATCCCGCCAAATACATAACGGAGATCAGCAGCAAGTACACGGTTCGACCTGGGGCCACCCCTGACTGTCCGATCGGTGAAGGTCAATCCAGTGTGTGAGTTCGATCCGAAATCGTTACGCAGACGGGTGATATTGACGAGTGCTTCCTCACCCTCAGATGGGTCATCGAGGGCGGTCAGGTGGGCGATACTCAGCCCACCGACCTTCCCAGTGACCTTTCCACCGACCTTGGGGCTGACGATCTGTCGGGTATGGACTAGTTGACTCGGTGTCTGGAAGAGCTCTATCCCCTCTAGGAAGAAAGGTCTCTTCTCGGAGAAGAAGAGAGCGAACCTCTCATTGACCGTCACCTGTCCGGCATCAGCCTCGACCTGGCTGAAGTCAGGGTTGACTGTCGCATCGAGGGAGAGGTTGGTGAAGCCGAGGCGAAGGTTCATCCCTACCTCAGGGTCGACCGAGTCACGCCGGTATCTCCCATCGACTGGATCTCGGCCCCCATCGGCCGTGGCGGTAATGAAGGGCTGAGCCTCGAAGACGACACCGCGTTCGAGATCCTTCAGCCCCGTGATAGTGCCTGCCTGAGCAAGGTAGCTGGCACTTGCTCGCCTTGTGTCGGTCCAGGTATCTACATAGCCAGTGCGCTGTGTGCGCCGCTCGATCTGGAGCCCCCAGCTCTGAGGTGTATCACCAGAGGGATAACGGAGGCTCTTGAAGGGGATCTTGACCTCCACGATGTACCCACTCTCAGTGATTCGTCCCTGCGACTCATACCAATAGTCCGGGCTCTTGTCGGTCCCACCAAAGCCACCCCCTTCGTAACGGACCCCATCCTGTTGAACCCCTAGGGGGTTGACCGCAAAGAAGAAGGCCCTCCTCCGATCATTGAAGGTGTCTAGATAGATGGTGATATGGTCGTCCCCGCCGATATCATCTCGATCGGCAACAGTCGCCCTGATCGCCTCGGGCTCACTGTCGTGGGCTATGATACCGAAATAGATCGCATCGGGAGCGTACCAGACTAGGACCTCGGTCTCCTCAGAGGCTGGACGGCCATCTACTGGCTCGTACTGGTGGAAGCCTGTCAGCCGGGCGGCCTGGGACCAGACCGGCTCATCGAGGTTACCATCTATTACGACCTCAGCATCTTCGATACGGGGTATCTCAATGGTAGATGCAGATAGGGGAGCCTGTATGGCAAAGAGAAGTGCGAGAAGATCCACAGCCGCCTCAGAGTACTCGATTCCACCCCGGACTCATCTAGCGCCCCTACGAAGGTACGATGGATCATCCCATCACCCCAGCTCACCCGGCTCCTCTCGAGAGCTCGAGATAGCGATGGGGTACCACTCCCAGGGATCTGATTTTGCCAGAGAGACGCGGATACCATGTAGCCAGGCAAGATATCGTTCGCAACGAGGCCCCGCCAGAGTGCATCGATCTCGCGGTGCACCCTCGTCGAGGGGATGAAAAAAACTCCCTCCCCCCAGATTCGGCCAACACCAGATCCAGAGGGAGGAAGGAAGAAGGGTCACTCATCGACTAGGGGCTTGCTCTCATAAGGACGATTCACGATCTGTCCACTGAAGAGCGCCACCTCCGGGTCACCCTCTACATTGATCATACCGAGTGCACCCTTGTTGAAGGCGCGGAAGATCGAGTGATCGACGAGGACCAGCTCCCCAGGTACATCGGCCCGAAACTCGACGATCGCGGCACCACCAGCTGGGATCAGGGTCGTCTGAACATTGTGCTGGACCTTGCTGCCTGCCTCCGTATAGACATTGTCGAAGATCTCACCGATCACATGGAAGCTGCTCGAGAGGTTCGGACCACCATTTCCTACGAAGATCCGGACCGTCTCGCCCTTCTTGACCTTCGGAGCATTGTCCCCAGTCAGAGCACCAACGCTGCCATTGAAGACCACGTAGTCAGGGCGCTCCTCGACCGCCTTGCCCATATCGAAGGCCTGTAGGCCCCTCTCACCATGAGCGCCTTCCGTGTAGAATTCGCTCTGCATCAGATAGAACTCATGATCGACAGGGGCAAGCCCCTCCTTCGGCTCCACCAGAATCATACCATACATCCCATTCGCAATATGGACGGGGACAGGAGCCGTCGCGCAGTGGTAGACGTAGAGACCGGGGTGCAGAGCACGAAACTCGAATACCGTCTCATGACCAGGTAATGTTAGCGAGGCCGCCGCACCACCACCAGGACCCGTCACCGCGTGGAGATCGATATTGTGCGGGAACTCACTGCTCTCATGGTTCTTCAGATGGAACTCGATGAGATCACCCTCCCTAACCCTAATGAACGAGCCCGGAACCGTGCCATTGAAGGTCCAGAAGTGGTAGTCGACCCCATCGGCAAGACGCATCGTCTTCTCGATCGTCTCCAACTCAACGACTACCCGTGCAGCATAGTCGCGCTCGATCGGAGGAGGAACGTTAGGTGCAGCGGTCACAACCGCGATCTCCTCGCCCTTCAGTGGTGGCAACTTCGGTACACCAGGAATCGCTACATGCTCGAAGACCGAGGTACTGCGCCGGTTAGCTCCAGTAACGATCAGCCAAACACCGGCGACCATAAGAACGAGGACACCAACTAGCCCCAGACGGGCTCCACGCTTCCTCATTAGCTCACTCATGACTGCCTCCCCTATCGGAAAGTTCCCGCTCGCGCGGTCCGGGACTCGATCGCCCCGCTCTCTGGGCCGGCACCTCCCGGCCAATTGATCACACCCATATGATAATTGGTCTGGGGGGTAGGTGCTGTCGGTCATCGGAGGATCTGGCGTGGTGGGTTCGCTGAATTTTGCGTAGGGTTAATCCCTACAGTTCGAGGTGGTCCCTTCTGGGGCCGAGTGCGGCTATATTGTCTTCTTCTGTCGAATCGGTTCTACTACCTTTTGGTGATTATCTGATGTTGGCTGGGGAATTGATTTCACGATTAGCGGGTGAACTCTCTCTGAGTCCCCGTCAGGTAGCGGGTGCTCTAGAGCTCTTCGAGGCAGGTAACACCCTTCCTTTCATTGCCCGGTATCGCAAGGAGGCGACTGGTGGTCTAGATGAGGTCGTGCTCCGCGATCTCCGTGACCGTGCGACCTATCTCCGTGAGTTGGAGGAGCGTCGTGCTCAGGTCCTTCGTTCGATCGAGGATCAGGGCAAGCTGGATGCTGCACTCCGTGCTCGTATCGAGGGTGCGGAGACGAAGCAGGCTTTAGAGGACCTGTACCTTCCTTATCGTCCTCGGCGTCGTACTCGTGCGACGATCGCTCGTGAGCGCGGTCTCGAGCCCCTTGCGGATCTGATCTGGGGTGGTGAGGCCTCGGATGCGGAGGTAGAGACCGAAGCTGGGGAGTATGTGGACGCTGAGGCTGGTGTCAGCTCGATTGCGGAGGCCCTCCAGGGCGCTCGTGATATTCTGGCCGAACGTATCTCTGAGGACGCTGATCTGCGTGGTTGGGTCCGCACTCTGACCCGTGAGCGCGGCTTAGTGGTATCCCGTGCTGCAACGGGTAAGGAGGAGGAAGTTTCCAACTTCCAGGACTACTATGACTTTAGTCAGCCCTTCACGGATATCCCTTCTCACCGAATCCTTGCGATCAGGCGCGGCGAGTCGGAGGGTTATCTCTTCTGGTCGATCGATGCCCCTGTCGATGAGATCCTAGCTGGTTTAGAGCGCCGGGTGGTTGCCTCCCGGAGTGCTCGCGGTCAACTCGAGGAGGTGGTCGTCGACGCCTATCGTCGTCTCCTGGCTCCATCGATCGAGGTTGAGCTGAGGTTAGAGTTGAAGGAGCGTGCTGACGCGGATGCGATTGCGATCTTCGGCCAGAACCTCGAGCAACTCCTCCTCGGCGCCCCTGCTGGGGAGCGTATCGTCCTTGGTCTCGACCCTGGGTTCAGGACTGGGGTAAAGGCGGCGGTAGTCTCCCGGACTGGTGCGGTACTGGAGACGGGGACTCTCTACCTTCATCAGAGCGAGAAATTCGGAGAGCTCCTCTCTGGACTGGTCATCAGGCATCAGGTAGAGTTGATCGCGATCGGGAATGGGACTGCATCGCGGGAGACAGAATCCCTAGTTCGGGATATCGTGCGGGAATTCGATGGTGAGCGACCGCAGGTCGTCGTGGTAAATGAATCGGGTGCCTCTGTCTACTCTGCCTCTGAGCTTGCTCGAGAGGAGCTCCCTGATCTCGACGTCTCGCTCCGGGGCGCGGTCTCGATCGCCCGACGTCTGCAAGACCCACTCGCGGAGCTAGTCAAGATCGATCCGAAGTCGATCGGTGTGGGTCAATACCAGCATGATGTGAATCAACCCCTTCTCAAGAGGCGTCTCGACGAGGTCGTCGAGAGCTGTGTGAACCGTGTGGGTGTTGAGGTGAATACTGCCTCCCCTGCCCTCCTCTCCTATGTGGCGGGTATCGGTCCCACACTCGCCCAGAATATTGTGCGGCTCCGTGATGAACGTGGTAGGTTCAGCTCCCGGCGCGAGCTCCTAGATGTCCCGCGTCTAGGTCCCAAGGCCTTCGAGCAGTCGGCGGGTTTCCTCAGGATTCGCGGGGGTGATCACCCCCTCGATGCGAGCGCAGTCCATCCCGAACGGTACGAGCTCGTCGAGGAGATTGCCACCGATCTAGGTAGCTCTATCATTGACCTCGTCGCCGATGAGGGGCTGATCGGTTCGATCGACCTAGAGCGGTATATCTCCGATGATGTCGGTCTGCCTACCCTGCAGGATATCGTCGAGGAGTTGAAGAAACCAGGGCGGGACCCCCGGGATACCTTCGAAGTTCCCTCATTCCGCGAGGATATCAGGGAGGTAAAGGACCTGCGGGAAGGGATGAGTCTCGAAGGGGTCATCACCAATGTCGTCGCCTTCGGTGCCTTCGTTGATATCGGAGTCCACCAGGATGGTCTCGTCCACATCTCCCAGCTAGCTGACCGGTATGTGAACGATCCGAATGAGATAGTGCGGGTTGGTCAGAAGGTTAGGGTGACTGTCCTTTCAGTCGATCTCGAGCGGAACCGGATCGGACTCAGTATGAGGTCTTCTGCGAAGGGGGGCGAAGGGCGCCCGCGCTCGCGCCGGAGCCGGGGCTCCCGTCGGAGGGGGAAGGACCGACTCCCACAACCTGGTGAGATCGCGCCTAATGGGATGAGGTTCAGCTGAGCTGAGATCGGTACCTATCTCCTGAGATCGAGCGTATCGCTGAGGGGAGGGGGTATGGACCGCTGGGATCTCCCAGAGTCCGAACCCCCTCCCAATGATCGAGCGAGATTCCCTATCTCAGCAGATTCCTACGATGTGGCAGTTCGCATTCTGCTCGAGCTCAGAGATCGGTAGCTTCGCGCCAGGCTGGAGCGCAGCCTGCGAGTCTTCTAACCAATGCTCGGAGACCTCACCGAACCGATACATATCGGATAGACGCCTACCCTGGAGGAAGAGGTTCACGATCCGCATATGGCGGAGTAGCTCTACTAGTTCTATCTGGTCCTCATATGGGCTCAGGCCGTCGAGTGCTCGGATCGCGTTGAGGTGTTCGGCTGCCTTGACAGGATCACCATCTGCGAGTGCGGCCTCAGCGAGGATCAGGCGCATCTCCCGACTCGAGGTCACGGTCAGGGGCGCATAACGTCTAGCCCCAGAGAACTCATTGACTGCCCTAGAGAGGACGGGATCGACGAGACCATCTATCGGGTCCTCCATGATGACCGCGCCAACCCTCTTCCCACTTGCATCTGGCTCGATATAGCGATCACCGATCCTGAACTCCTGCCGTTCATTGGTCTCTCCCGACATCGAGTTAGAGATCGTATTTACCGAGTAGGTGAAACGGAAAGCCCAATCATCTGCGAGTGACCTGCTCAGGAACTCCTCAGCATCCTGCACTGCCCCAGGCTCGCTCACGAGTGGATCACCTCCTGGGGTCCCCTGGTGTACCTTCTTCCAGACACCATAGGCATGGTGTGCCCGTGCTCGTACCGCGAGGAGGGTGGCATAGAGCTCAGATTCACCTGTGGCGTCTGCTATAGCCATCCCTTCGGTCAGATATTCGATCGCTTTCTCATAGAGGGTATACATCCTCTCCTTGCCGATTGGTGGTCCTGGCTCACGACCATCGGAGAGGGTGAAATCCTCGAAGATGTCAGCGGCCATCGTATAGGCGATCGCGGCGTAGAGATATGACCGCGCCAGGTCGTTTAGGTCGGGGAGGAGTCCCTCTTCCTCCAGTCCGGAGAGTATCTCGATCGCCTCATCTGCCATCCACCTTCCTACCGCGAGTCCAGAATAGGCTGAGGTGGTATAATTGTTCTGTGCGTGCCAGAGGATCCCCTGCTCCAGTTCCTTCCCTGTATCGTAGGAGCCGACCCATCTGAGTTCGTCACCTACCACAGAGATTGGCAGAACTGCCGATGCGACGCCCCGGGCGACGGTAGAGAGTGCCCCATTTGCGACGGCGCTAGCTGCCGCTGGATTATCGAGGTCATCCCTCAGCACCTGGTTCGGATTCTCTACATCGAAGAGGCCTGAGCAGCCGCCGAGAGATCCAGCCAGGAGGAGGATGGTGAGGACGGAAAGCCGTCCCCACCCGGAAAGACTTGTCATCATCTTATTATATCTATCCATGATCAGAACCCTACCCGCAGAGAGACTTGGTACCGCCGTGGGATTGGGAGCCCCCAGGCATTGATCCCTTCCTGGAAGCTCTGCACCGTGTTATTACTCGATCCGCCTACGCCGATAGCATTGATCTCGGGATCAGGTCCAGGATACTTCGTAAAGAGCCCGAGATTCCGTCCCGCCAGGGTCAGAGCCATACTCCTAGCCCTGAACTTTTCGGCGAACTCACTGGGGACCGTGTAGGTGAGGCTCAACTCCCTCCAACGAAGGAAGTCACCTGGCTTGACCTCATTGAGGCCATCATAAGGGCTGAGGGCCTTGAGCTCTCGAGCCCAGGTGAGGGCTGCCTCGTACCTCTCCTCTGCAGTGCTGGCTGGGTTGAGTAGCGTCGATTCTACTTCGGCTGCCTTCCGCATATTACGGCCACTCGACTCATGCGACCGCCGGAAAGCACCCGAGAGATCATGGATATGGAAGTTGCCGAACTTGTACTCGAATAGAGTCGAGATGGTCAGGTGCTGAAAGAGCCTGATATCAGCCCCAAGAGCGCCACTCCAATCTGGGGTCGGCTTGCCCAGATAATGCGAGGTGGGTGTATCCCCGCACCCATCGACGAGGACCGAAAGGGTGGTCGGATTCCGAGGGACACTCAGGTAACCGAGTAACTCCTCCCTCGTAGCGGGCCGACAGTCACCACTCACACTGATCGGGATCTCGACATCCATCAACTTCGGCCCAAAGAAGGAGCCTGGCGCGTACCCCTCTCTGATCCAGTTGAGATACCGGTTGTAGCCCACCTTGATCGGCGGCGCACCACCGAGATCGACCACCCTCTCCCTAGTATATGCGGCATTGGCAAAGAGATCGATCGAGATCGAGGGGTGATTGACGACGAGTCCGCTCAGCCCCAACTCGAGCCCATGTGCACTGAGCTGACCGATATTGTCCAGCTGCGGTGCCGTGAACCCACCTGAGACGACATACTGACGCGGGATCAGTGCATCGGTCACCTTCCGGTCCCAGTAGGTCGCCTCGAAGGCGAGCCTATCATCGAACCACCCGAACTCAGCACCCGCCTCCCACTCGGTCGAGACCTCAGGCTTCAGATCTGGATTGCCCAGATTGCTAGGGGCCAATCCCGGTCCATGCTCAGAGGCCAAGGGCGAGAAGGTCGTGTACTTGTCGAAGGCGCCCGGTTGTAACCCCGACCGTCCTATCGCAGCCCTCAATCTGAGGGTCGAGAAGAGATCATGGTTCCACTCGGGAAGATCGCTGAGGACGAGCGAGAAGCTCGCCTTCGGATAGAGGGCACCCCCTGCGCTCTGGCCGAAGGCGCTGTGTTTGTCGTACCGGGCCCCTAGTGTGAGGAAGGCGAAATCCTGATAGCCTACCTGTTCTTCGAAGAAGAGACCGGCATTGACCTCGTTGAGATAAGACTCAGAGGTCGTCTGGAGGGCACCACCCCCGGTCACATCGATTCCGGGACCAGGAAACTCACTGCCAGTGCCCCAGTTGGCCTCGGTCTCAGTCATATAGACCTGTCCCCCAATAGTGAGGGCAGAAGAGACCTGATCAGTTAGGTCCGCATTCCAGGCCGCTCTCGTCTGGAGGGTGACTAGTCTCCTCCGGCGGTCACTCACAGTCCTCGAGCCGAGGATATTGGAGTTGCTGAAATTGTCTACGTTCCAGCCATAGGGGAAGAGACTGAGGCTCCTCGAATTGACGAGATCGATACCTGCAACTGCATTGAGGGAGAGCCCTGGGTTCGGCGTGTAGTCGGCAGTGATCGAGCCGCCGAACCTATCTACATCCTGACTCGTGATCAGTTGCATCGTCTCCCGCAGCGTCGAGAAGACCGTCGTCCCATGCACATTCTGATCACTCGCTAGCTCAGGCTTGCTATCGTGCAACTGAGCGAAAGGGGCATAGGGAGAGTTATTCGCATGCAGATTCTCTGAATGCGCCTCTACCAGATTCGCGGTCACCTTGAGTGTCAGGTTATCCGCTGGGAGGAGGGAGAGTGAGGTGTTGACCTGCTTCCGACTATTGAGATCATTCGCCGGCCCCCACCTCTCACCACTCTGGGGGCCCCACTTCTGCCGCCCACCGAGGGGGCCATCCTCACTCTGATATCTAGCGGAGAGGAAGTAACGAGCATGATCAGTCCCTCCACTGATCGACCCAGTCATCGCTGAGTAGGTGCCGGTCTCGAAGAGCTGGGGGATCAGATCCACCTCGAAGACCTCATAGGGAGAGATCGAGAGACCCCAATACTCACTCAACTGATCGGCCTGCTCCTGAGTACGAGCGAAGCCGGCATGTCGGTCGAAGGCTTTGCGTGGATAGGACGAAACCCCTGTCTCGAATGCGAAGTCATACCGCGGCTCACCAGAGACTCCCTGCTTGGTGAAGATCTGGATCACCCCATTCGAGGCCTCGGTCCCATAGAGCGTCGCCGCAGCAGCACCCTTGAGTACCTCGACCCTCTCTATCGATGCAGGGTTGATATCATCGAGCCTCGAGGGCGCCCCGCCATCTCTGCCGACCCCAGGACCATATCCCGCAGAGTTATCGACTCGCACTCCATCCACATAGACGATCGGGTCATTCGACTGCGAGAGACTTGCCGTGCCCCGAATCCTGATCTTCATCCCCTCACCTGCCATACCACCGGAGGAAATCGCCATCACCCCCGGTTCACGGGCCTGGATGAGTTCAGAGAAGCTGATCGCGGGTGCAGACTCCAACTTACGGGTATCGATCGTAGCGATCGTGTTCCCTAGCTTCCGCCTCTCGGTCGCCACCCCGACGCCGGTGACGACCATCTCGTCGAGGACGATCGCGGTCTGACTGAGTTGGAAGTCGACGGTCACTGTCGCGCCCCCCTCGAGGGTAACCACCTCGGTAGCGGTCGAGTATCCTAGATACTGTACCCTGAGGGTCACCTCACCTGACGGGACCTGAGGGAGGAGATAACGGCCTGAAGTATTGGTGACCGTTCCGATCGTTGTGCCTGGTATAGAAATCTGTGCCCCCGCAAGGGGTCGTCGTGTGGCTCCATCCACAACCTCTCCGGTGACTACACCAGTCGACTGGGCGAGAATCGGTGAAGAGAGGGATCCAATCAGGAAGATCGCTGAAAGGATAGAGAGGAGATCGAGTGGACGGAACCAACTTTTCATGATTAACTCCTTAGAGTTGAATGTGGGGACCGCCAGTCTCCGTTCCTAGACCAGCGATCCACTGACAACCCGCTATAGCGGGACCCTCAATGAACACTGCCATTCGACGCAAAAGGGAATTCGTCGCTCACGGGAGATAGGAGATCGTCGCATCGTCTTATCCTCCACCAGAATGGCCACCTAAAAAAATCCAATCAGCCTAACTAGCCGAGCCAACCACAACGAGGTAGTGTGGTTGGCTCAGAGATCGTCTATCTATAGTGCCCCCCTATGGGGGGGCAGTCCTGTAAATTCAAAGACTCCCGAGCAGACCACCTCTGCGGTGAGACCTGCCCCAGGAGTTCATGCATATCCGATGCGCCAGAGCGCGACCAGGAATAGTAATGTATCTCCGGTCCCTGTCAAGGGTATGAGGGGATGGATCGCCAGCGGCTGAAGATTAGATTAACTTCGAAGGAATAGTAACCGCTCGCACAGCTTCGCACTGGAGTAATAGATGTTATCGCATACGGCAGAGTATGCACTGCGTGCCGTCCTCTACCTGGCACAACACGCAACGCCCGAGAGACTCGTTCGCACCGATGAGATCGCAGAGAACCTCGGTGTGCCCCGGAACTACCTTTCGAAGATCCTGCATATACTGGCCAAAGAGGGCATCCTCGCCTCGAGTCGGGGTGTAAAGGGTGGATTCAGACTCGCGCAGCCAGTCGATGAGCTGCCATTGACAAATATCATCGAGCACTTCGACCCAGTCGTGCCACTCCGCACCTGCATCCTCGGACGGCCTCAGTGTAGTGATAAGAATCCCTGTCCCGCTCATGGTCGGTGGAGTGGGATCTCGGAAAAGGTCCGGGGATTCTTCAATGGGACGACGGTCGGAGACCTCCTACGCGAGCCAGGGTCACTGACCTGAGATCAGATCAGAACGGTAGAGGTCTACCAGGCTACTCTGGCGGACATTCCTCGTGGCCATAAGGAGGGGATGGGGGGGCCGGGATCGATGGCTGGGTGCGGTCTCACCACGATCTAAGGTATAACTCTTGCCCCAGAGTCGTGTCATGGTTCTCTCACGCCAGGGGGTAGGGGGCCCGCCTCTCTCCAACTCCTGAATCTGGCGGTCTACCTGATCCTGTTCGTGCTAATGGTGAGGTGGACTCTCCGGGCCCCTTCGACTCTCCTCCACCGCCTCCACGATCACCGGGTCGCCCCTGGTATCTTCACGCTCGTTGCTGGCACCTGTGTACTGGGATCTGGTTTCGCCATTCTTTTCGCCTTCCCGGTGATTGCTTTCCTCGCGCTGGTCTCAGGCCTCTCCTTCTGGCTCCTGTTCACCTATTATTTCTTTACGGTGATGACAGTAAGCCGGGCGCGCCCCTCGCTGACCGCTGCTCTCGATGGCGATTGGATGCTGATCGTGGTCTCGACTCAATCGGTCTCGATCCTCAGCACCCTAGTCAGTGGCGATCTCACTCGATGGGGGGAGGTCCTACTCGGGGTCTCAGTCTCTCTCTTCCTCCTAGGGGCACTCTTGTACATCCTCCTCTTTACGCTGGTCCTATATCGTTTTCTCTTCTTTCCTGTCGATCCAATCAGATTCACGCCCCCCTACTGGATCACGATGGGTGCGGTTGCGATCACTACCCTGGCAGGTGCACTACTGGCGTTGGACCCTCGGACCTCAGTTCTCTTATCTGAGTTCCGGCCCTTCATCATCGGCTCGACCCTCCTCGCCTGGGTTACTGCGACCTGGTGGATCCCCCTCCTCGTGAGTCTTGGTCTCTGGCGCCACCTGGTACGACGGGTCCCGATCAGGTACGATATCGAGATCTGGAGTATGATCTTTCCCCTCGGTATGTATGCTGTCTGTACCTACTACCTGATAGAGTTACTCGGTTGGACAGGGCTGAACCCCATAGCCTCAGGGGTCGGGGGAGCAGCGATTCTCCTCTGGGTGTTAGCAGCGATCGGTCTAGGAAGGCTCTTGACAAGGATCCTCTGAGACCTTCTAGGTCGTGGGGTAGAGGTAATGGCGAGTGTCCCGATCTGGCTTGCGATATCTTTTATCTGAGGCCATTATCTTCGGATGATCGGAGAATCGGTTCCCCCCCCGATGTCGGCAGGATACCCAATTAGCACGTCTCTCTGCCCTCATCTCTGGAGATCCCCCTATGCAGCGATATCAATCGATGATGAGAGTTGGCCGTATCATCCATCTAGTTACTGGTGTTCTACTCCCTCTAATGCTCCTCATCTCATCGACGGGCTCCGCCCTGGCCCAGCGAGCCTACCGTGAGGTCGTCCCCGCTGGTACGAAGACCGACCATGGCCTCTTCGATGTACATCATGTCGGTGATCGTCTCCTCTTCGAGATCCCAGACACGATCCTTGGTAGAGAGATGGTGGTCCTGAGCCGCTATGCGAAGACGCAGGAGGGCCTAGCGAATGGTGGTGACAGGATGTCGCCGAATATGGTGGTGAGTTGGGAGCGGCGTGGTGACCGGGTCTATCTCCGCGCGATCTCCCATGAGAAGACCGCCGATGAGGGCACACCCGTCCACCTCGCGGTCGAGAACTCGAACTTTGCGCCTGTCCTCTATTCGTTCGAGGTCGAGGCTCGGGGTCAGAGCTCGACGGTGATCGATGTGACCGATCTATATATGGGTGATGTCCCGGCCTTCTCCCTCCCCCGGCACCAGCGGTCGAGGCTCGGGATCCGTGGCTTCGATCGTGGGCGAAGCTGGCTCGAGTGGGCACGCAGTTTCCCGATCAATGTCGAGATCAGGGTAGTCAGAACCTATGCGGCTGATCAGCCCCCTTCCAACCAACGGGGCGGCTCGGTCTCCTTCGAGGTGAACCACTCGATGGTCCTCCTACCCGAGGAGCCGATGATGCCGCGCCTATATGATGAGCGAGTCGGATACAACTCGATCGCACGGACGAACTACTCTAGCGAGTTCCAGGGTGTCCGTCCCGAGCGATATATCAGGAGGTACCGGCTAGAGCCGAAGGATACCGCGGCCTTCCTTCGGGGCGAGCTGGTCGAACCGGTCAAGCCCTGGGTGTGGTATCTCGATCCAGCGACTCCGAAGGAGTGGATCCCCTACTACAAGGCTGGTATCCTCGAGTGGAACAAGGCCTTCGAACTAGCGGGCTTCAAGAATGCTCTAGAGGTACGGGTCGCCCCAACTGAGGAAGAGGACCCCGAGTTTTCCCTCCTGGATGCTCGGTACTCGGTCGTCCGCTATGTGGCTACTCCGACTCGTTCGGCGAACTCTGGCGGTGATGTGGTCGATCCGCGGTCGGGAGAGGTTATCAGGGCACATACCAATATGCTGCATGGCCTCGATGAGCGTCTGAGGTGGTGGCTCGTCTCTCAGCTAGGTGCGGCGAACCCCCAGTTTCGGACTAACAAACTCTCCGAGGAGGATCTCGGTGAAGCGCTCCGGTATGTGATCTCACATGAGACGGCTCATTCGGTGGGACTCCCACACAATCAGAGGGCCAACTTCGTCTTCCCGATCGACTCGATCAGGGACCCCGATTTCGTGGAGCGGATGGGCCACTCGGGTTCATCGGTCGGACGGACGAGGTATAACTATGCCGCCCAGCCAGGCGATGGGGTCCCACCTGAGAGGAGGATGGGTCTCTGGGACCAGTTTGCAGTCCTCTGGGGATATCGACCGATAATCGGTGCTGAGAGCCCTGAAGACGAATTGGAGACCCTGAACGAGTGGATCGTCGAACGCTCTGACAAACCCTGGTTCCGCTTCGCCTCTGCTCAATTCGGGATGGATGTCGAGTGGGATCCCTATCGGATGACAGAGGGGATCTCCGACGATCCAGTCGAAGCAGCCGTCCTGGGGATGAAGAATCTCGAGATAGTCGTCGGGAACCTGATGGATTGGGTCCTCGAGGAGGGGGATGACTACTACGAGTTAGAGACGCACTATCTCCAGGCCCTGACCCAGTGGAACCGGTACGCCGAGCATGCAGCAGCAGCGATTGGCGGCTCCTGGACCCACCACAAGAGGTATGGGGAGGAGGGTGTGGTCTACACCCCGATCGAGAGAGAGTATCAGAAGAAGGCGATGCAGTTCATAGATGAATATGTCCTCAGCACACCCTCTTGGGCCCTCGATTTCGATATGCTGCGTCGCCTAGAACATGCTGGCGCGGTCGAGAGGATCAGGGCATATCAGGAACTCGCGGTCCAACGCCTCCTCAATCCGGCTCGCCTTGCCAGGATGATCGAACACGAAGCCTTCCTCGGGGCTGTAACCTATCGTCCAGCCGAGATGTTGGACGATGCCCGGGCGATGATCTGGCGCGAGGTCCATGAGGGAGAGCCGATCGATACCTATCGCCGAAATATGCAACGCGCCTATATAGAGAATGCTCTCTACCTCCTCTATGAGGCTGAAAACGAGGGGTGGGCACCACCGAGGTCTGGAAACCTCCGGGTCAGTAGCGATCTCGACCCGCCCCTAGCCGCTGATCTACATATCGAGCAATCAGATATGCGTCCGCTGATCCGGGAGCAACTCCACCTCCTAAGTAAGGAGATCAGTGCCCTCCTCGAGAGGGGAGTGAGTGACCGGATGACCCGTATCCACCTCGAAGATGTAGTCTCTCGGATCAATGGAGGGCTAGAGGGTAGAGGTGCCTCCAGACTCGTGAGCTGAGACGGGGTCTCTCGGGGGTGGCTGGACAGAGGCCGGCCACCCCGGTAATATGACCGCGCCAGGTCCGAGCTGGCTCCCTGGCGATGACTCGGAGCTTTTCACTTTCACCGAGGGTGAGTTATGAGAAGAGTACTGATGATGATGACCGCTGCCATCCTGGCCCTCCCATCGGTTGGGTTGGCACAGCTCCCATCCCTTGGCCTCAAGGGAGGCGTGAACCTAGCGGATGTCAGTGGCCCTGACTCTGACTACAAGGCAGGGCTGAGTTTGGGGGCCTACGCATCCTTCTCCGTCTTCCCGATGCTCTCTATCCAGCCGGAGGTACTCTTCTCACAGAAGGGGGCCAAGGAAGGTGACGCTAAGCTAGAGGCCGATTACGTCGATATACCCGTCCTCCTCAAGGTGAAGCCCTCACTCCCGGGCGTTGGGTTGAGCCCTTATCTCTTTGCCGGGCCATCCGCTGGGATACTCCTCAGCGCGAAATCAGGGGGAGTGGACATCAAGGACGCCTACGAGTCGGCTGAGTTCAGCCTCGTCCTCGGAGGTGGCCTCGAGTTCGGTAGGATATCGGTCGATGCCCGCTATGATCTAGGGCTCTCCTCTGCGACTAAGGACGAGTTAGCGGGTGTAGCCCTAGACGCGATGAAGAATAGGGCGTTCACCGTAATGTTGGGCTTCCGCCTCTTCTAGGTGCGCCTCTTCCTCGTTCGGGAGAGTACAGATAGTGTGGCGCGAGCCAGCACCGTCGGATACGACGCGGTGCTGGCTCGCGCCCCTCACTCTCGGCCCTCCCGGTCATCAGCCTCATTGTCTGAGCGCCCCTTCCCCTTAGGCTCACGCCACCTCCGCCCCCCCGCCAAGATCCGATAGAAGAACCAGACTATGAAGGCAAGGAGGATGATGATGAGGACCCAGAAGATTGCCATCACGAACATCCCCCACCCCCCTGTACAAATTGGGACACCAGTGTCTACCCTGGATCGAGAGCCCGAGGACTGACAACTATACCCTCCACACCCCATGAGATGCATGATCCCGGCCAGCCACTCTCTAGCCACCTAGGCGTCAGGTCACCTACCTAGTAGGTGAGGGTATGAATCGAGAGATCGACTAGGGTCGGAGGAGGAGGTGCGAGATCCAGCGGCGAGTCCACCTCTGTCTGAAGAGGAGGGGCAGGATCGCGAAAGAGGCGAGCCTAGGTCCGCGCCGGAGCCAGAGGCGAGCGACGGCGTCCTGTACGGCTTTTGACCTGAGCCAAGACTCCAGCTTCGGCCTCGGGTAGCCCGGCTCCAGGATCGAACGTGCTACCTCCTCTCCAGAGATGAGAGCTGCATAGATCCCCTCCCCAGAGAGGCTCGAGGCGAGGCCAGCGGCATCTCCGACTAGGTAGGTCGAGTTCGGAAACTCTACCCCGACATACTCGGTCCCGATGATCGCACCCTCGTAGGGGGTCTCACCACGATCGATCCCTAATTCGACGAGGCGACGCTCTAGATAAGGCCTGACACGACCGGGAGCAACGACATCCTTGTGTACCATCGCCCCGACCGAGGTATATTCAGCATGAGGAAAGACCCAAAAGTAGCCACCACCTAGCTCGGCCGAATCGCAGAGAGCGATCAACTCATCCCTTTGTACTCCGTAGACATTGTATTCTCCAGCGAAGATCTCCCTCCGGTCTGGAAGCCCAAGGGCACGGCGCACGCCAGAGGTAGCGCCATCGGCACCTATCAGACTCCTAAACCTTACCCTCCTGCCATCGATCATGAGAGATCTCGATTCGAGATCGATCTGACTAGCAACAACGCCAGTCAGGACCTCCGCACCAGCCGCCAGGGTGAGCGAGAGCTGCCAGGCACCTAGAGCCCGGCGAGCGACAGTATGCACCACCGAGTTCGAGGGATCCATCGGCGCGGGCCGCTCACCACGAAAAGAGATCTCCGTGAGGAAGGGGCGCGCTAGACCAACCTCCCCGAAATCATGATCAGAGCTAGCTCGCCGATTCGAGGGCCTGGCCAGCCCCAAATCCTCTACAGGACCAAAAGAGGAGAGTTCGAAGACCGATTTCAGGGTCAAGCCACCAGCACAGGTCTTCGGACCCACCTCACTATTCTTCTCGAGGACGACGACCTCACGTCCACCCTCCGCAAGTACCTGCGCCGCACGGAGGCCAGCAGGACCCGCGCCGACTACTACTGTATCTACCGAATCAGTCATCACAGCCCCCCGAGACACACGACGCACCAGCAGGAGCCAGCAAAATACGACTCCCCTCCTCGAAATCCTCGAGCGCGCTCATGTCTCGGAGTGCAAAGGAGAAGAGATCGGGATCCCCGCCCTTGCCACTAGAACTAGGACGGCCTATCCAGGGCTCGATCGGATGACCACCTAGCGTATGCTGGCCACAGAGTGAGAAGGGGCGCGGCTCCTCGATACGTGCGATGACATAGGCGCGACCTCCCCGACGCACCCTCTTCTCGACCTCGAACCAGATGCCCATGACCCTCCAAAGCTGAATAATACAAGCATGACGAGAGAGCCCGCTGAGCCCAACGAGAGAGCCCACGATCAGGTCCCCACACCAGAATACTACCCAAGATACCGAAAAAACAAAAGCCGAGGTCTCTCTTGACAGGGAGCGGATACAGAGTAGTTTGGTCCGGTTCGGGAATGCCCATCACCCCGAATCGAACTCGGGAATGGGCAAACGGTGTGGAAGATCGCTGTGATTAGTGGTTGAGTTGAGCTGGTCGATGACTAGATCTATAAAAGAAGGGCAGCTATTCAGCCCACCTAATACAGATCTCTACGATCGCTTATCGAGCGCCTCGGCTACCTTGTCAAGAAGGCCCCACAGCACATCCCACCAAACCAGCAGGCTGACTGACGCACCCTACCCACGCGCTCTGGGAGAGGGGCAAGGAGAATTGAGGTGATAGTAATGAGTATCAGTAAGATCCGCACAATAGTATCCGCCGCGGTTGCATTCGTATTTGCGTACACTATCTCTGCGGAGTCGGTCAATGCGCAGAGCTTTCCTGCTATAAATAGTCTCGAGGTGCGTGGTGGTTTTGCCTACCTCGACGATGGCCCTCGTGCCACTAGCTGGGCCGCTGATCTCGACCTCGGGACCTTTGGTGATTCGAAGTTCAGCCCTGTCATCGGTGCGAGCTACTGGCATACCAATCGTCTAGGTCGTCTGAAGGCGACTGGTGGTCACCTTGGTCTGAGGTACTCGCCTTTTGCGGATAGCCGTTTCTCCCCCTACCTCCAGGCGAAGGCCATCGGTCAGGACATGAATGCCAAGAGCCCCGATCCTGTCCGGGACGAGGAGTGGAGTGGCTTTGAGGTTGGTGCTGGTCTTGGTGCTGGACTCGCCTTGGGCCTCGATCGCAATAGCAACGTTTCGATTGCGATCCAGGGTGAGCGTGTTTTCATCAAGGAGTTCAGCCACTGGGGTGTTCGCGCCGGCTTCGCGATCGCGACCGGTTCGGCCCAGGCTGCCAAGAGTGTAGTTGCTGCTCCTCCCGCAGTCGACCCTGAGGAGCTCCGTCTCGCTGAAAAGGCGGCCGCCGATGCACGTCAGGAGCTGAACACTGCCCTCGCTGCGAAGAGCAGCGCGGAGGATGCGGCGGCGAAGTCTGCTCGTGAGGCCGCCGATGCGCTCCGTGAGCTAGGTCGTCTGATGAGGGATGTGGTCACAGTCAGTGAGACGAGCCGTGGTGTCGTCATCACCCTCGGCGATGGTCTCTTTGCTGTGAATCAGGATGATCTCTCGCCGCGCGCTGCCGATGAGGCTGCCCGTATCGCTGCTGTACTCAAGCACTTCAGCAACAACCGTATCCAGGTCGAGGGTCATACCGATTCGACCGGTCCGGAGCGCTACAACCAGGGTCTCTCAGAGCGTCGTGCGAAGTCAGTCGCTGATGCCCTGAGCTCCCATGGTATTGCCTCCTCGCGGATGGAGTTGAGCGGTCATGCCTATAGCGCACCGATCGCCGACAACGATACGAAGGAGGGTCGTGCGAAGAACCGTCGGGTCGAGATCGTAATCGTCGGGGCGAAGCTCCCCGGCTCCTGATCTACCCAGATCGGTAGATATAGGCCAAGGGGCGCCCTCTATCTGGGGGTGCCCCTATTTGCATCTCCAGGTAATGGTGGATAGACCTTTCCTCGGAGGCTATTCCTCTACCGCTCCTCATGGGACCCGAAGGGCCTCGCGCTCGATCGTTTGGAAATGGATGGTGAACTCCATCCCCCCCTCTGGTCTTATCGCCGCATCGACTCTTCCACCCCAGTCCTCTACGATCCGTCGGACGATAGCGAGTCCCAACCCCGTTCCTGTCGAGTGGGTCGAGAAGTGTGGTTCGAAGATCCTGGAGAGGAGTTCCGGCGGTACCCCGGGCCCATCATCATGGACGGTCAACCGCACCCCATCCTTCTCGTATCGGGCTGAGATAGTGATAGTGCCCTCACCACCGAGGGCGGTATACGCATTCTCCAGGAGATTGAGGAGGACCTCCTTCAACTCATCGGCCCTCGCCTCTACCGGTGGCAGGCCAGATTCGACCTGATCTATGTACGTTACCCCCGACTCACCGGCGCGGTATAGGGCGAGGGTCTCGTGGACGACAGCCTCGATATCGACCTCTTCGAGTGGGCCAGCTGCCTCCGCGGGAGCGCCATACCGAGCGAATACTCGTGAGATCTCCGTCAGCCGGTCGATCTCGGTCAGGATCTGCTCGACATTCGACTCCAGGATCTCGCGATAATCCGAGCGCCCATCCTCGTAGGATCTCTTCAGATGCTGGACCGAGAGCTTGATAGGAGTAAGAGGATTCTTGATCTCATGTGCGACCTGCCTCGACATCTCACCCCAGGCGAGGACCCGGGCGGCTCTGATCTCCTGGGCCCGAGCGCGACGGAGGCGCCGTGCCATCCTATTGAAGGAGCTGAAGAGCTCTCCAAATTCACCTGCGCCCACTTCGGGGAGGTGGACACTGAGCCGTCCGACACCGATCGCAGCTGAGGCCCTCCTCAGCTGGCCGATAGGCCGGGCGAGAGTCCTTCCGACTGCGACCGAGAGACCCAACGAGAGAGCACCGCCGAGGAGGACGACGAAGAGGAGGAGATCCCCCAGCTCCGCTTGTCTGACCTCGGCCTCCCCCCCCATGACGGCCACGGGTACAGCTATGGTGCCTGCTGCAAGACGACGGTAGGCGACGACATATTCCCTACCCCCGATCATCCGCTCCTCGACCGCTTCCATCACCTCACCCGCACTGAGGTTACGGTAGATCGCCGGTGAGATCCAAGCATCGAAGATGCCTAGCTCCATCGCCTCGGGTGAGGAGGCCTGCGCCAACTCGCCACGGTGGTAAAAGAGGACCTCCTCCCCTACGCGCGCGGCGAGAGTCCTCCAATTCCCAGGCGACTCGGGGTAGAGTGCGACCGCCTGGGCCGCCGCTCGCTCTGCGACCACGCGAGCAGTCCTACTCGCCTCACCAGCGAGTGCCCGATAGGCAAGGGTCCCAAAGAGGACTGCAGGTAGGAGGAAGAAGCAGAAGAGTGCGACCGTCACCCGGAGACGGAAACTCCCGATGAGGGCACGCCACCCCCCGGTCGGAGTCGGAGGTGATCCGAGTGCCGCCCGGCCAAGGATCCAGAGGAGTGTCAGGATCGCGAGGTCGAGGGCAAGGAGGAGCACACCACGTGCAAAGACAACCAGGTCGGGCGGAAGGTGTAGGTCTAGGTGTGCATGGTACTCCCCCTCTGGATAGTGGAGGAGTGCCTCTGCCCTCCAGCCCAACTCGGTCCTCGTCCAGTGGATCCCCTCCCCTTCACCCCGATGGCCGGGGCCGCGCGGTATCAGTGTCAGGTGCAACTCTGGATTTGGCTCTGGCCCCAAGATCGGGAAGAGGACAGCTGGGCGGTCGAAACTCCTGCGTGGTGGGACGAAGACCGTAACCCCTCTTCCCTCTGATAGGGGCACGGCCAGGAGTCTTCCCCCTGCGGTTGCAAGGGTCGCAGATTCGAGAACGGGAGCACCACTCTCAGAGGCAAGTTCCCGAGCCTCGCGGAGACGGGGGAGGGGAGGGGCGCCCCCACGTCCTACGGCGACTGCGTCCCCCAGAATCAGTTCGGATTCCTGGCGTCCTGCCGCGTTCCAGAGACCGATCCGTGCCGGATATGCCTCCCGTGCGAGCCCACTCGTCGCCCAGGCACGATAGATCAGGGAGAGGTCCTCCTCACCGCGCGCCTCTCTTCTGACGATATCCTCGGCAAATTGATGGAGCAGATAGTCTAGGTATGGATCTGGCCTGAGTCCTAGGGTCGCCAACCCGCGCTCTGCCTCGTGTAGCCTCTCCTCGACATGCACGACCCAGAGGTGAGGCAGGACCGCACTCGCTGCTAGTGCCCCCGCAACGAGCCACCTGACGAGTCCCCCCCCATGGCCCGCTAGTGAGCGGAGCCCTAGGGCAACGAGGAGGAAGGGGATGGCCCAGAGCGCTAGGAACCAGGTGTCAGTCTGACTCGCATACCTCCACCTCACGATGATCGCGCCGGCGAGGATGAGGGCAAGGCCGATCCCGGCGATGAGGGGGACTAGTTGTGGTAGCCGACGTCGTCCACTCGATCCCCCCTCCCCTCCCCTGCGCACCTCTGGTATCGCGAGCGCGGTGAGGATGGTCAGGATCAGGAGTGCGACGACCTGGAAGGCGACCCAGTACGCAGATGACCCGAGTAGGAGACTCGGCGCCGCCCCATCGAGTAGGAGGTCGAGGGCCGCGGGATAACCCAAGGCGACCGCCGCCCCCCCCAAGAGGAGAGCACCGCGCGCTCGTCTACCCTCTATCACGACTGGCCTCGTCGCCGCGGCTATCGCGCCGATAGGTAGGAGGAGGGCGAGGATCCTCCCGATCGTCAACTCTGGTGGGACGGGCCAGAGGAAGAGGGCAGGCGAGAAGAGTCGCTCCGCCCCGAGTGCCTGACCGAGTGGCGCAATCGCGAGGAGGACACCAAGACCTCCGAGAGGTGCGAGCGCGCCCCTCCCTAGGCCAGCCCCGAACCGGATCCAGGAGAGCCCGAGGAGGAGGTAGGACAGCCCGACCAAAGGAAGCACGATACGCCTCCCCTCATTGGCCAAGGCTAGCCATGACTCCGCCTGGATCACTGGCTCGAATTGGGCATGGGCTACCGTCACACCATCGACGGTGAGGGGCCAAGTACCTGCACCCCCTTCCCCCTCGGCAAAGAGGGGCCGGCTCCCGGTCCGCTCCTCGAAGTGGTCGGCTAGTCCGGGGGATTCATGTTGATCGGGATCGAGCCCGGTCTGCATCAGAACCGCTGCGACGAGGTGCCCAAGATCTCCACCCTCGAGCGGGTAGAGAAAGTAGAGATAGGCAAAGAGTGGCCGGTCCTTGTAGATCACCCCAGCCCGCGGTTCTCTGACTTCTGGGGGGAAGGGCCCATGATGCTCACCGGCCCAGGCTATCGGCTCCCCAGTAGCATTGAGGAGCGCGAGGGCGTCGACACCCGTCCGGGCATGGTGATCGGCGAGGAGCTCGAAGACCGGCTCGGTCTCCAGACGACCGCTGAGAGTAGTCGCACCGACTGATCCTGCCATCTCCTCGAGACTCGCTGCCGCACCCTCGACCGCCACCCTGCCCCTCTTCAGCACGAGACGTATCTGGGCCTCGAGCTCCCGCTCTAGTTGAATCTGACGGTCCTCGACAATCGTTCCCCAATCGGCAGTAAGGTGACCGAGCCGTCGATCGACTGTCAGGCCAACCAGAATAGCCAAGAGGAGGAGGAGGATCGACCAGACGACGAGGTGCGCCCGACGCCCGCTGCCGAATTCGGGTGAACGACGGAGGAAGACCATGCCGACTACGGTGCCAAGGAGTACACCGAGAGAGGAGATCAGGTAGAGTTCAGCGAACCCGCGTGACCAGATGACGACTAGGACCGCGGCGAGGAATACACCGCCCCAGATCGCGGCCCAGCCTATGCGTCGGGTCGCAGGGTGAGTACCATCGAGGTGACTCGGAGAGTGATCAGTAGTTCGCTGACTATGCAACAAAGAGCTTATTCCTATGATCTCGATTCCCTCAGCTGGACCGATCTCGCCACCCACTTAGAGACTGATCCGAGGCTGATCGTGCCGATCGGTGCCCTCGATCAACATGGGCCTCACCTCCCCCTCGGCACGAATGTCCTCATCGCGCGCAGATTGGCTCTCGATCTCTCAACAGAGTTCAGGGTCCTCAGAGCCCCTACATTCTACTATGGTGTGAGCATCGAGACCAAGGAGCTCTATGCGGGCACGACCACTCTCCGACAGAAGACGTTCCACCTCGCACTGAACGATATCCTCGCGGGGTGGGAGACCCATGGAGTCGAAGAGTTGATCCTCATCACCGCTCACCGCTACGAGCCCCATATACAGGCTATCGCAACCCTCTACCCAACGGGCGCTACGATCAGGGTCGTCCAGGCATGGGACGCCCCGATCGACGATCTCCTCGAAGTCCAGGAGACCGCTCTACGCGCCGGGGAGGCAGAGACCTCTGTCCTTTTACACCTATACCCCGATCTGGTGCGACTCGAGCGAGCTACCGATCACCCGATCGAGATGAAAGAGTTCCAACGGTACCTCGATGGTCGCTCCGATCCACCTCTCATAGAAGCAGGGGGTGGGACGATCGGCTGGCCCTCAGCAGCGAGTGCAGAGAAGGGGGCGGCAATCTATTCACGGATCCTCGATTCGATAAGGAGATCTATCTTCCTCGAGCCGAGAGACTCATACTCTGACTCCCTCTAAAGACTGGACAAGCCCGGTATGTTGCCCTATCATCAGCGAGATGAAAGGTATTTTGGAGATGAACTCTCTACGATATATCACCTGCCTCCTAGGTCTACTAATGGTAGGAACGATGGCCCTCCCAAAGACCAGCCCGGCCCAGGCCGGGATCCTCGATGAAGGGACCTTCCGTATCTCCATCGCAGGACGGGATGTCGGGAGTGAGACCTTCACCATCCGTCGCACCGGCTCCGATAGCCAGGCCCCGATCGATGCACGAGGGAATACGACCCTCGAGGTCGGCGGCGAGACCGAGGAGATGATCTCAGCCCTGCAGGTGAGTGGTGGGACCCTCCAGCCTACCGGCTACAATGCCCGTATCAGAGTCGATAGCCGTGAGGAGCGTATAGCTGGCAGGCTGACCTCTGGCCGTTTCACCTCGCGGATCACCTCACCGACCGGCGAAGAACTCCGCGAATACCTGACTAGTGCTGGCGCTGTACTAGTCGACCAGGGTTTCATCCACCAATTCTACTTTCTCGCCCGGAGGATACGGGAGGGAGCCGAGAGGGTTCCGTTGATCATCCCCCGGCAAGGTCGCCAGGTGACAGCCACGGTTCAGTCACTCGGGACTGGAATCATCACGATCGGGGGCCAGCGTCTCGATGCCCTGCACTATCTGGTCGAAGCCCCTGCACTAGACCCAGTTCACCTCTGGGTCGATGACCAGTCTCGCATTCTACGCGTCGAGATCCGGGCCCGTAACCTGACTGCCACCCGTACCACGCCTCCCCGTCTTTGAGGGCGGTCCCGGTCAGACGAGCTCAACCGAGAGCCACCTGAAACTCCGATGGTCAGAGCTCCGTAGGGGTGTTCGACCGCCAATCGAGCGGGCCCGACTTCATCTGCTCCTGGCGGCCCAGGTGTAATACTTACCCCGAGACCATCTGTCGATCGAAGGAGAAGAGTCAAGTGTCGCGATCAAAGGGTAGAAGATTCATAGCCTATCTAGGCCTCCCCATCCTCCTCTCACTCACTGGCCAGGGCCAACTCTTCGGCCAGGTCGGATCTCCGACCCTGACCTTGGATGAGGCGATCTCGATCGCCAGGCGAAACAACCCAGAGTTCCTGATCCAGAAGAACGAGGAGGTCCGAGCCGACTGGGAGGTCCGGGAATCATACGCGGCCTTCTTGCCCTCGGCTACCGCCGGGGGTGGGATGAACTACCAGGGCCCCGGTGTCGAGCGGTTTGGGGCCTCTTTGGCCAACCAGACGAGGACGGGATATATCTACTCTAGTTATTCCCTCGGTCTAAACTACCGCCTCGGTGGCGATACCTTCATGCGACCCCGGCAGGCCTCTGCGAACCGTGCAGCTACTAGTGCACAGACCGAGGTCGCTGATTTCAACCTCATTGCTACTGTGACCCACCGGTACCTGGCTGTCCGACGTGCTCAGGACGGGGTAGAATTGGCCCGTCGTGAACTCGAGAGAGCACGTGAGAACCAGCGCCTCGTCGATGCGCGCGTAGATGTCGGCGCCGCGATCGCGCTCGATGCCAAACAAGCAGAGGTAGAGGTGGGACGCGCCGAGGTCGAGCTCCTACGAGCCGAAAATGTCGAACACACAGAAAAGTTGAGCCTGATCGAAATCCTTGGACTCGACCTCGATCCCTCGGTCGACCTCACCACCGACTTCGCTATCTTTGAGCCCCGGTGGACGACCACTGAGTTGATCGAACGGGCTATACAGAGGCACCCACAGCTGCGCGCGATCAGGGCGACGAGGGATGCGAGCTCTGTCAGTGTCAGGATGGCTCGCTCACAGTATCTACCCAGTATCTCGTTATCAGCGGGTCTAAATGGCTTCGCACAGAGAGCTACCAACCCCGATGCGATCATAGAGATGACCCAGGCACAACTCGATGAGAGTCGAGAGAGCTGCATCGAGTTCAACCAGATCCTGGAGAACCTGACGACGCCTATGCCGCGCGACTGTTCGGCATCGAACTTCCGACTCTCCGACCGACAGATCGCTCAGATAAGGAACGAGCATAGTGGGGTCCCCCTTAGCTTCACGAGACAACCCTTCAGTGCTAGCCTCCAGATCTCGCTCCCTATCTTCAATGGCCTAGCCCGGGAACGCCAACTCGCAACCGCAAGGGTCGCTGAGGATGATGCCAAGCACCGACTCAGGGCTGAGGAACTCAGGATAAGGAGGGAAGTCGCAGATGCACACAAGAACCTCGAGACCGCCGCGCGCACAGTCAGACTCGAGGAGAGGAATCGTGAGCTAGCCAACGATCAGCTCAGATTAGCCCGAGAGAGATATAGTGTCGGGTCGGCCTCCTTCATCGAGTTGAAAGAGGCAGAGACGACGATGGCGCGCGCCGAGCGCGCCTACCTGGCAGCGGTATACACCTTCCATGAGAGCCTCGCCGCATTGGAGGCCGCAGTTGGAGAGAGACTCGAACATCAGACCGAGGAACGTTCATGAACCGGAAGGCCAAGACAACGATCGTCGTAGTGGTCGTCGCATTCATCCTGATCATCGGCGGGATGGGACTCAAGGGGGGAAACCGTAGCGGGATCTCTGTCCGAGTCGAGACGGTCACCGAACGCGATCTGATAGCCACAGTGACGGGCAATGGTTGGGTCAGGCCCCGTCGCTCAGTCGATCTCCAGGCCGATATCATGGGCCGGATCACGAGACTATGGGTCCGCGAGGGCGACTCGGTCCAGGTCGGCCAGGTACTACTACAGATCGATCCAACAGAGTACGAGGCTGCAGTCTCCAGGGCACAGGCCGGAGTCTCTGAGTCAGAGGCTCGCCTCGCTCAGGCAAGGGCGAACCTGATGCAGGCTGAACGTGCGCTCGAGAGGACTAAGACGATCGCCGCCCGCGACCCCGATCTGGTCAGTGAGCAGGAACTCGAGGACGCGCTCACGCAGGTCGAGATCCAACGTACCCTCGTCGAGGCAGCGAGTCATGGAGTCGACATGGCGCGCGCGGCACTACGTGAGGCCCAGGACAAGCTGGGCAAGACGACGATCCGCGCCCCGATCGATGGTGTCGTGACCCGTCTCAATGTAGAGGAGGGCGAGACGGCGATCGTCGGTACTATGAACAACCCGGGTAGCCTCCTCCTCACGATTAGTGATCTCTCCGTGATGGAGGCGATCGTTAGGGTCGATGAGACCGATGTTCCGGCACTCTCACTCGGTGATAGTGCGGGGGTCAGGATCGATGCCTTTCCGCGGCAGACCTTTAGTGGCATTGTCACTGAGATCGCGCATAGCTCAGTCGTTCAACGGAGGACAACAGGTGCGACGACGGCGAGCACCCAGGGCCAGGCGATCGACTTCGAGGTAGTCGTCACCCTCGACTCCCCGCCACCTGGGCTTCGGCCCGACCTCTCGGCCACAGCTGAGATCGTCTCAGCGACTCGTGCTGATGCGCTCTCGATCCCGATCATCTCGCTGACGGTACGCGATCGGGGCCCTAGTGAGCCGATACCACAGGAGGATGAGGCGGCGAGCGCACTCGCCGAGAGTGCAGCCGACGATGGTGATCAGGAGGGGGTCTTCATCGTTCGAGAGGGGAAGGCTCGCTTCGTACCAGTCGAGGTCGGAATCGCCGGGGCCGAACACTTCGAGGTGATCAGTGGTCTCGGCAAGGGTGACTCCATCGTCGCTGGCCCTTACGAGGCGATACGGAACCTCAGGGATGGCCAAGCTATCCGTCCGATCACGTCCCAAACGAGGAGCAGGGAGTTGGAGGGGTCAGAATGAGTGCCAAGATAGTCATCCGCACCGAGGGTCTAAAGAAGGAGTACCGCCTCGGCAGTGTGGTCGTCCGTGCTCTACGTGGCATCGACCTCACTGTAGAGCGCAATGAGTACGTTGCGATAATGGGCCCCTCTGGCTCGG